>Ga0255338_1001223_pt1 | contig 51991 bp, 53 predicted proteins | sample MeOH1_35cm_T4_19_FD_203715 | JGI IMG/M metagenome (GOLD analysis project Ga0255338, IMG submission 203715) | Sandy soil microbial communities from University of British Columbia, Vancouver, Canada - MeOH1_35cm_T4_195 | ecosystem: Engineered > Artificial ecosystem > Sand microcosm > Unclassified ... | reverse complement strand
GCGCACCGAGTTCAAGCACATGGAGCATTTCTACTTCCACAATTGCCTGTACGAGAAAGTGTGGAAGGAAAACCGAAGGCGCTTCCAGGCGACGACCGCGACCTGGGACGTGCTGCACACTTATCCGCACGACTATAAGGTGGTGTTCGTCGGCGACGCCTCGATGTCGCCTTACGAGATCACATCGCCCGGCGGCTCGGTCGAGCACTACAACGACGAGCCGGGCGCCACCTGGATCGAGCGCGTGACGCGCACTTATCCGGCCACCGTCTGGCTCAATCCGGTGCCGGAGAAGGAGTGGGCCTATACCCACTCCATCCAGCTGATGCATCAGCTCATGGGCGGACGGATGTATCCGCTGACGCTGGACGGGCTCGACCGGGCGATGCGGGAGTTGGTGCGTTAGCCTCGGTCCGCCGGTGCGAAGCACACCAGTTTCATTAAGGACTATTGCTCTGGATCAAGGCGCCATTCGCCGATTCGGCCATTGTGGCGGCATGATCTCATCCGCGAAAGACAAGGCGATGCGTACCAGTGCACCGACGTCGAGCCGCGACTCCGTCCCGAACATGGCGGCGATGACTGGCCGCCTCGGGCTTGACACCGTGCCGGCCGCTTGGCCGACGGGCGTGTCGCAACTGGCGCTCGCCATCAATACTTGCCACCACTGCGATGCGTTCGATGTCTGCAACGACTGGCTGGCCCGTGCGCCCCAAGTGCTTCCGACGCCCCCGGCCTTCTGCCCAAACGCGCCCGAGTTCAAGCGCGCGAATCAGGCGAAGAAGCAGGGATGAGGCATTCGTTGCGTGTGTAGCGTACCGCGTCTGTCGCTTATCGCGTTCGTTGCATCATAAGAAGAATTCTCCCCTTGCTCTCCCCTCGGTCGGGGGAGGGCGGGGAGGCGTTGTGTTTTGGGGCTTCTACACCGCGAGCGAATGCTTCTTCTGGCTGGCGGCGAGGTATGTATCGAATGCCGCCGCGGCGATGCGCACGTAAGGCCGGCCAGGCTCGGTGATCGCGATCTTCCCGCCCGCAATAGTGAGCAGACCCTGATCGGCCAGCGGCGCCAGCGCGTCCAGCTCACGCGCGAAGCGCGTCGCGCCCCCTTTGACGGTATTGAGATCGAGCGCCAGATCGCACATCAGCCGCTCGATGATATGTGAGCGCAGCCGGTCTTCGTCGGAGAGCACGAGTCCCTTCACTGTGGCGAAGCGTCCGGCCTCGACGGCGCGGCTATAGCCGCCCAGATCGGGTGCGTTTTGGATGAAACCTTGCGGCAGCTTGCCGATGGCGCTAGCGCCGAGGCCGATGAGGGCGTCGGCTTCATCGACAGTGTAACCTTGGAAATTCCGCCGAAGCCGGCCTTCGCGTGCCGCCGCCGCCAGTTCGTCGTCCGGCAAGGCGAAGTGGTCGAGACCGACGGCCTGATAGCCGAGGCCGCACAAGGTGTCTGCGGCCGTCTGCGCCTGCTCGAGGCGTTCGGCAAGACCGGGCAGCGCGGCCTCGTCGATCAGCTTCTGATGGGTCTTGAACCACGGCACATGCGCATAGCCGAACAGCGCCATGCGTTGCGCGCCGAGCGAAGCCGCGAGTTCCGCGCTATGCGCGACGTCGCGAACCGCCTGTGTTGGCAATCCGTACATCAGGTCGACATTGAGATTGGCGATGCCGGCGTCGCGCAGCCAATCGGCGGCGCGTTCTACCAGGTCGAACGGCTGGATGCGGCCGATGGCGTGCTGCACGTGGGCTGAAACGTCCTGCACGCCGAGGCTGGCGCGCGTCACGCCGATGGTCTTCAACGCGCGCACCAGCGCGCGGTCCATGCGCCGCGGGTCGAGCTCGATCGCGTGTTCCTTTAAATCCGACAGGTCAAACCGCGAGGCAAGTTTCGCCGCGATGGTTTCCAGCAATTCTGGTCCGAGAATTGATGGCGTGCCGCCGCCCCAATGCAGGTGGGTGAGCTTCCGGCCCGCGAGCCCGCCGATGAGCTCGATCTCGTCCAGCAGCCGATCGGTGTAGATCTCGACCGGCTCGCGCTTGCGCACCGCGCGGGTATTGCAGCCGCAATAGTGGCAAAGCTCGGTGCAGAACGGAACGTGGATGTACAGCGACAGCGTCGCCTGCGGTGGCAGCGCGGCCAGCCATTCGGCATAGACGTCGCCGTTCACCGCGGCATTGAAATGCGGCGCGGTTGGATAGGACGTATAACGCGGTACATTGCGTTCCGCGAGCGCCAGCGACGTGTTCATGTTTGACGGGGAACCCACGCGTCGTCTGCCTTCTCGTAACTGCGTTTCACCGCGGCCCACGCGATCATGTGCGCGCGCTTCTCGCGGTCGTTTTCCCCGGCATGCGCGGCGTAAGCGTGATTGAAGGCCTCGCGGTAGATGTCCTGTGCATGGGCAGGGAGGTGGCTTCTGACCGACGGCGGCAAGTCGTCACGGCTACGATACGGCATTCACAAACCTCGGCTTCGCCGGGATCATGGTGGCAAATTAGCGCGTCGGGACGCTCCCAAACATTGCGCTAAATCAAAGGGAAGCCGGTTGTTCCTGGCGCCTTCAAAAAAAGCGCCGGGCACAGGGCCCGGCGCTTTGGCTAAAATGTCGTTGACGTTTAGGCGGCGTTAGCGGCTTGCAGCGGGGCCGCCTCTTCTGCGGTCTGCTGGTCGCGCTTGAGCGCCATTGCCTCGCGCATCAGGCGAGAGAAGTCCTTGCGCGCGGTTTCCAGCGCGCCTTCGACCACCGCGCGCTGCATCTTCTCGCGGCGCAGCGCCGTCGTGAGCTCTTCCATGCTCTGCTCGGCCGCCTGCTTCTCGTCGAGCAGCGAAGCTTCCAGCGTGGTGATCCGCTCGTTGAGCGATGCGATCGTATCCTCGGCGCGGGCGAGGGCGCCTTCCTTGGCGTTGTAGGCGCGGGCGAGCGTCGCGCTGCGTTCCATCAGGGTGTTGCGGGTCTGCTCCACCTCCTGGTGTTGCGCCTCGCGGCTGTAGCGATCGGCCTCCAGTTCGGCGATGCGCGCCTGCAAGCCGTCACGCTCGCGCGCGACCTCGGCATTGCGCCGGTCGTATTCGCGGATCTCCTCGGCGCGGGCGATCAAGTGCTCGCGCGCTTCGATCAGGAGCTTCTCGGTCGCCGAAGAGCGCGCCTGCAACGTGTCGAAGCGCATGCGCTGGGTCGATAGCTCGTGCTCGTGGCGCTCGTTATTCTCGTCGATGGCGCCGGCCAGACGCGCGCGCTCGGCATTCAGCTCGGCGAAATTGGCCTCGACGGCGCGCAGACGGCCTTGCACGGCTGCGAGCGCGGCCTCGGTCTCGGTCAACTTGCGTGCAAGCTTGGCTGCCTCGGTGCTGGCTTTCTCGAACGATGCTTGCTGCGCCTGCTTCTCGTCTTCGGCCATCATCAGGCGCTGACGCGTGGCGCTGATGTCGGCTTCGAGCGCGATGACACGCTTCTCGCTCGCCGCAAGTCGCTCATCCAGCCGCTTGTTCTCCTCGCGCAGGATGCGCGTCTCACCGTTCTCTTGCGTGAGGCGGGCTTGCAACTCAGCGATCTGGGCGCGGCGCGCCGCGACGTCGGTTGAGATTTCGGCCCTGGTCGCTTCGGCAGTGCGCAGCATCGTCTGCGTGGCGGCAAGCTCCTGGCGCAGCGCTTCGCATTCCTGAGCGGCGGCGACCGCTTTCTTCTCGATTTCGCCCGCTTCGTTGCGCAGCTTGCCGTAGGCGGTGCGCGTATTGTTGAGCACCGTCTGCAGGCTGAGCTTCTCGGCTCTTTCGATCTCGATGGCGCGCAGTGTCTTACCGACTGGCGCCACGAGGCGGTCGACCGCCGCCTTGATGCTGTCGAGTTCGCCGATCTTGGCGCTGGCGTCGATCAGTAGGTTCCGCAGCAATTCGTTCTCGCCGCCGAGTTGGGCGCCGAGCGTGGAGAACAGCTCCTCATCGAGTTCGAGCGGGTTCTCCGGCAGAGCAGTGAGAAGCTGTTGCTCTGCGGTAGCCGTCGTCTCTTCGAGTTTGTCGTAAAGGCCGGACTTGCGGGCGAAAAAGCCCCCCAATTTGCTCATCGATGTGATCCCCGAATGCGCCGATCCGCCCGGCCGAAGCGACGCCGAATCACCGATTAATCTTGACTAACAGAGTGTGAATGGCCGTGGGTAAACGAGAAGTTAATGGAAAAATGTTGCACAGATACAATGGCTTATAGCCCACAGGAGTGTCGTCGTCAGCGCGCTGCGGCGTTCGTCCATGCGGTATGCCGACTGTGAATAAGTCCCTCGTCTGGTTTCTCCGGCGTCGACACGCTTTTCGAAGCAGCCCACAACTCCGTTGTGAGTCGAGGCAATTCTCACCGGGAGAACAGGGATGATCCGTAAGTTTGCAGTTTTTGTTGCCGCGCTCGCGGCCTTTGCGTTCGTGGCCCAGACGGCCGAAGCCGGCGGGCGCAAGCGCGTCGACCCGCGACTGACCGCCACCGCGATCGGCGTCGGCGCGGCCTCGACGGCGGCCTATTTCGCGATCAACGATTGGCATTGGAAGTGGGACTCAGGCCGAAGCGGCCTCACCAGCCTTGGCGCCTACGGTATGACCACGCTCGGCTGCGCCGCCGTCTCGCCGATGGTTGGCACCGTTGTGATGAAGCGCCCGCTCAAGTACCGCGAAGCGCATATTCTGATCGGCTCTTGTGTCGTCCCGATCGTTGGCGGCTGGCTCGTGAACGAGGCCTACAACGCAGGGCTCCTATGGGCGCCGGATGAGCAGCCGGTAGCCAAGAAGCACCGCAAGCGTTACGCGAAGAAGTAAGCGTCAATTCGTTTGCGTTCGAAGCGCCGGTGCCGATAAGGCGCCGGCGTTTTGTAATAGGCCTCAAGTCCGCTTGGCGATGAACAAGCCTTCGCGCAGATGGAATGTGAACTCACCGTCCTCCATCTGCGGTTTGAGGAAGGTCTGCACATCGGGTGTCACCTGCGTCAGCATTGCCCGTAACAGCGCCTTCATGGTGGCGTCGTAGCGCGCCGCCCAGGACTTGAACTCCATCTTTTTATCGAGCGTCTCCTCATGCGTCGGCGGCAGGTGCGCCGCTTTCAGCGCATCGCGCCACTCGTCCATGGTCCAGGCGCGTAGATGGCTCGGATCGCGCAGGCGCTCGAAGGCATTCACGTAATCGCCGACGCTGCCCGAAGGCACGATGTTGTCGACCAGCGCGAACAGCGCACCCGGCTTGAGCACGCGATGCACCTCGGTGAGGAATTGCGGGATCGAGTCGAAATGATGCGGGGCGATGCGGCAGGTGACCAAGTCGAAGCTCGCATCCTCGAACGGCAGTGCTTCGGCCTTGGCATAGGTGACGCGCACATTAGCCAAGGCGCGTGTGGTTGATTCCGCCTTCACCTGATCGAGCATTTCCTGGGTGATGTCGGTCGCCCATACGCGGGCGACATGCGGCGCGAAAGCGTAAGCGACATGGCCGCCGCCGGTGGCGACATCGAGCATCCGCCAGTCCTTCTGCGGTGCCGTGAGCGTCACCAGCCGCTCGAGGCTCTTGCCCTGCGCATGCGGCTTGGAGGTGAGATAGTGCGCAGCGGTTTTGCCGAATTGCTCCTGGACGGCGGTTTTGTTCATGACGTTTCCCCTTCAACAGGGCGAACTATAGCGTAGGCAGAAAAAAGCCCCGCATCTTTCGATGCAGGGCAGTGTTGCACCGATCTCCCAAGGGAGGGCGGTCAGTGCACGATCATGCCGGTGAAGACGTAGGCCTGGAGCATGACCAGAACGCCCACCAGACAAGCCAGCGTGATCGAATGCCAGAACACGAAGCGCAGGATCGAGCCCTCATGGCCGAACCAGTTGGTCGCCGTCGAGGCGACCACGATCGACTGCGCGTCGATCATCTTACCCATGACGCCACCCGAGGAGTTGGCGGCGGCCATCAGGATCGGCGGCAGGCCCAACTGTTCGGACGTCACCTTCTGCAGATTGCCGAACAGGATGTTGGACGAGGTGTCGGAGCCCGTGAGCGCCACACCCAACCAGCCGAGCAGCGTCCCGAAGAACGGGTAGAGCACGCCGGTGCCGGCGAAGGCGAGGCCGAGGGTGGCATCGATGCCTGAGAGCCGGGTGAGGGTGCCGATCGCCAGCATCGCCGAGATGGTGATCAGCGAATAAGCGCAGACCTTGATGGTCTTGGCGTATTCGACGACCAGCTTCACCGGCGAGAAGCCCATCAGGAAGCCGGAGATGATGGCGGCGATCAGCATGCCCGAGCCGGTGTAGGACAGCCAGGTGAAGGAGAACACCGCGCCTTCCGGCGTCGGCTTCGCCACCACCGGCGCCACCTTGTTGATCATGTTGTTGAGGCCCGGCACCGGGTAGTTCCAGGTGGCGTAGGCATTGAGCACGTTCTTGACCGCGTTGGTGCCCCACAACAGCAGGATCACGCAGACCACGATCCAGGGCAGCAGCGACATCCACACCTGTGCGGTCGTCGGCTTCTTCAACGGCTTCGGCGCGGGCGCATCGGCGGCGGAAATGTCTTTGCCGCGCAACGCCGGCGACAGCCACAGCTCTTTGGGTTGCCAGACGCGCAGGAAGCCGATGAGGCAGGCCATCGAGATCAGCGAGGCACCAATGTCGACGATCCAGGGATTGATGAAGTTCGAGATCAGAAATTGCGGGACGGCAAAGGAGACGCCGGTGACCAGGATCGCGGGCCACACAGCCTTCATGCCCTTCCAGCCGGCAAAGGCCCAAACCACCCAGAACGGCACGATGAGTGAGAAGAACGGCAATTGACGGCCGACCATGGCGCCGAGCAGGAAAGGATCGATGCCGGTGACACTGGAGAGGCCCGCGATGGGCGTGCCGAGCGCGCCGTAGGCGACCGGCGCGGTGTTGGCGATCAGCGACAGGCCGGACGCGGCGAGCGGCGAGAAACCGAGGCCGATGAGGATCGCGCCGGTGACGGCGACCGGCGTGCCGAAGCCGGAGGCGCCTTCGAAGAAGGCGCCGAACGAAAAAGCGATCAATAAGAGTTGCAGGCGGCGGTCCTGCGTCACGCCGCCGATGGTGTTCTGTAAAGTTTTGAACACGCCTTTCGCCACCGTCAAGCGGTAGAGGAAGATGACGTTGAGCACGATCCAGCCGATGGGGAAGAAGCCTGTCACCGCGCCGAGCACGGTGGCGCGCAGCGACATGTCGGCCGGCATCGTGAAGAGAACGATTGCGACGAAGTTGGCGACGATGAGCGCGACGAGCGCGGCGATATGAGCCTTCACTTTATTGGAGGCGATGAGAATGAGCAGCGTGACCACCGGCAGCGCAGCGGCCAAGGTCGATATCGTCGAATTATTGAAAGGGTTGTAAACTTGGTTCCACATGTTTCTTCCCCAGATGCGCGGCGCGTTTTTGCTTTTTGGATACACGCCGGCCAGAAGCGCCAGCGAATAATCAAATCCTCATCGCGCGTAAAAATTGCGAAATCAACTGCGCTCAGCGGATATCTCCAACGCAAAATTATGTAAGACGAAAGTTGGAACCAATATTCGAAGCTTTTGATTATCAACGATGTTCGTCGAATTTCCGTGTGCGCCCACTGTCGCCTTGCGGCCGCTGTAGAACGTCAGGGCGCGCGTCGCGCATAAAAATGCGTCCGGCCCGAAGGCCGGACGCTGAGCGCAATCCGATTGTACGCCGTGCGAATGTTATCTGTTCGCGCTCGACGTGCCGTTCATCGTGCCGTCGCCCGACGTGCCCGTGCTCGATCCGGTGGTTTGCGACGAACCGGTCGGCTCGTAGTAAGCGAACTTCGGTGCGTTCTTCAGCTCGTCCTTGCTGTAGTTGACGGTGATCTTGTCAATCGAACCGGAGTTCGGCTTGCGCGACACGTTGAGTGCCTCGAATGGAATGGCTACGTCCTTCTGGCCGACGCCGAGAAAGCCGCCGACGCCGACGACGGCTGCCTTCACTTTGCCGCTGCCGTCGACGATCACGTCGCTGACCTCGCCGATCGACTGATTATCGGGTCCATAGACGCTGGCGCCGATCAGCTTGGATCCGCGCCATTCCTGCGGCGATTGGCTCTGCACGAAGCCGGGCTTCTGCGTGCTGCTTTGCTGCGGCATTGCGCCCGGCGTCGCCGGCGGCGAACCAGCAGGTTGCTGGGCGAATGACGGCATCGCCAAAGTCACAGCGAGCGCGGCGGCCGTCAGTGTGTGCTTGATCATTGTGCCTCCTCGTTTTGATTGGTGAGCGTTGGGGCGGTCGCTTACCGCGAAACGCAGGCGGCGCAGTCATGTGCCGCGCCGCTCAAAAGAAAACGCGGGAGAACTGTCCCGCGTTCCAAACTTGAAAGAATGTTTAGGTGCGTCGCGGCGACGCGGCCAAATGCTAGCCCTTATTGACGACTTCCTTCACCGGCGTGGGTTGTTCCGCCGGCGAGGCTTCGTCATTGGCCACCTCGGTCGGCGGGGCAAGCGGCTCGTCGAGCGGCAGGCCGCGGCGCATGGCCGAGCGCAGCGCGGCCACTTCGCTCTGCAGGCGCGAATTGTCTTTACGTGCGGCTTCGAGCGCGCCTTCGACCACGGCCCGCTCCATGCGTTCGCGCTGCAAGGCCGAGTTCAAGTCCTCGATGCGCTTTTCGATATTGGTGCGGCTGACCTGGATGTCTGCTTCGAGATGACCGTTGCGCTCGGTCAGCGCGGCAATTTTTTCCTCAGCGCGCGCCAGCGCCGTCTCGCGTGTCTTGAGCGTCTTGGTCAGCGCGTTGGCGCGCTCGGAGAGGGCGGTGCGCGCCTGCTCGAGATCGCGGATCTGGCGCTCGCGCTGCTCGTGCGCGGCTTCGATCTGCGCCAAGCGCTTCTCGGAGTTGTTGCGTGCGATGGTGGCTTCGACGGATTTGCGATCGAAGGCTCGCACTTCCTCGGTGCGGGCAAGCAGGTTCTGCCGCGTCTCCGAGAGCAGGCGCTCGGCGGTTGCCGCGCGCGACTGCAAGGCATCGAGCCGCATGTTCAGGCTGTTGCGTTCGGCCTGGTGTTGCTCCTTGGCTTCGTCGAGCGCCGCGGCGAGCCTTCCGCGCTCGGCATAGGCCTCCGCGAAGCTTGCTTCCACCTTACCCAATTGCGCGCGGGTGGCGGTTAGCGTGTTCTCGCTCTCCGTCAGACGGCGGGTGAGGCGGGCGGTCTCATTGAGGCCCTGATCGACGGCGATCTGCAGCGACCGCTTGTCATCTTCCAAGAGCGCCAGCTTCTCACGCGCCGCGGCCAGCTCGCCTTCGAGCTCCATGACGCGCTTTTCGGTCTCGTCGAACTGCTCTTGCAGCGAGCGCCGGCTTTCTGTGATGGCACGCCGCTGCGCGCTTTCCTGCGCGAGTTGACGCTCCAACTCGGCGATCTGCGCTTGGCGGGCGTTGATGTCCTGGCTCAGCTCGATCTGGGTGCTTTCCAGAGAGCGATTGCTTTCGCGCGAGAGTTCGAGATCGTCGCGCAGCTTGCCGGCTTCCGCCTCGAGCGCGGTCGCCTTTTTCTCGATGAGATAATATTCGGTGCGCAGCGTCTCGTAAGCCGCACGTGCTTCGTCCAGCATGCCGGTGAGGCTGAGCGTGACCGACTTCTCCTGCTCGAGCGCGCGCAGCGTCGAGTTGAAGGGCTGCACTAGCTTCTCGAAGGTCTGCTTGAGGTCGTCGAGCTCGCCGATCTTGCGGCCGGTGTCGGAGAGCAGGGAACGGAGGGCCTCGTTCTCCTCGCCGATGCGCGAGCCGACATCGGAGAAGTTCTCGACACTCAGCGGTAGCGGGCGCGGGCTGCTATTGCCGTTGCCGGGCTGCGGCATGAACCTGTCGGCGCCGACCTCGCCGGGCTTGCGGCCAAAGAGATCCGACAACTTCGCCATGAGAGGGCCTCCAACCCGTACGCATTACGGCACGGCGCGTATGAAATGCCACCTGTGCACTGTTAAGATATTATATACTTTTGACGATGGGAACACTTAGCGGTATCCGCGGTGCCTCCGAAATTTACTGACCTTCATCATGGTTAACGAGAAAATCATGCCCGAATACGTGCGAACTGCAAGTTTCTCACGGCGGTGGCGCGCGTGATGGCGGAAGGTCAGGAGACGGGCGAGGAGATCGTCTACACCTTTCGGCCCTCGCTGTTGGGCGCGCCTTGGCAATTCACGCTGGCGCCGGACGGACTCCATTGGAGTGCCGGTCGCGGTTCCGGGCAGGTCCGGTATGATGCGGTGCGCCGCGTGCGGATGTCGTACCGGCCGGCGAACATGCAGTCCTACCGCTTCGTCACCGAGATCTGGGCCGAGGGCGCACCCAAGCTGCGCCTCGTGTCGACTTCGTGGAAGAGCATGTTCGAGCAGGAGCGGCTGGATAAAGCCTATGCCGCTTTTATCGCCGCGCTGCACCGTCGGCTCGGCGAGGCCGGTGTACGGGTCGTATACGAGCAGGGGACTCCGCCGCTGACCTATTGGCCCGGTGTCGTGGTCTTCGTGGTCATCTGCCTCGGCTTTGCCGCGCTGACGGTGCGCGGCCTGCAGCAGAATGCCTGGGCGGGCGCGGCTTTCATCGCCGCCTTTCTGCTCTTCTTCCTGTGGCACGGCGGAAATTTTTTCCGCCGCAATAGGCCAGGCATCTATCGCCCGGACACGCTGCCGGCGGATTTGCTGCCGAAAGCCTAGCGGCTTCGCCGCCAAATTCACATGAAAGCGAAGGCGCCGATCACGGATCGCGCGGCCGGAAGTTGGCAATTGTGCGGCGGCCATGGATGACTCGTGTCGCATCCATCGCTGATACAGAACGACGGTTTTTCCGTCCGCATGTGCGGGAAAATTCCATTCTCCCCGTGACGCGCTGATCTCGTTTTCGTGAGCAAACCGCGGGCTTGTGTGACTGCATCGTTGGTTGAGTGTGATGGGGTATGGCGCGACATAACCGCCAGCAAGAACGACAACTTGCTCACTACTCATCCTACCAACGGAGACAAGTCATGAAGACCATCACCAAGTTCGCCACCGCCGCTCTCTTTGCAGTCTCGATCGCCGCGCCGGCCTTCGCTGCCGATCCGGAGGCGCTGCAGCTCCAGGAGCGCAACACCTACATCTACGCCAACGGCCCGACGGCGAAGCCCGTGCACGAGCAGGCGATCGCCCGTGCCGACCGCGCCACCGCCGCTTTCGCGCAGGCGCCGGTCCAGGCGTCGGACGTTTACGTGAAGAACCAGAACTCGGTCGACGCGCAGTAATTGCGTCGATCGCAAAAGGGGCCGCCGGCGACGGCGGCCCCTTTTATTTTTTTGGCGCTGTTAGTTGCGCACCACCAGCACCGAGCATTTGGCGTAACGCACGACGTGCCCGGCATTGGAGCCGAGGAAATAGGTGCGCATGGCCGGGCGGTGCGAACTCATCACGATGAGATCGGCGCCCATCGCCTTCGCCTCTTCCAATACCTCATGATAGATGCCGCCCTGGCGTACGGTCGACGAGATCTGCGCCGGCGCAAGAGCGCAATTGGCGGCCAACGCATTCAAGGCTTCTTCCGCCGTCTTGCGCTGCTGGGTGTCGAAGTCCGGCGGCACATATTCGGCCAGCATGACCGGCGTCATCGGCAGCACGTTGATGAGCCGCACCGAGCCGCCCGACGATTTCGCCAGTGTGCAGGCCGTTTCGATCGCCGGCTTGGCCAAGTCGATGTCGGCGACATCGACCGGAACCAGGATTTTCTTGTACATGACAGCGCCCCTCATTTCGCTGCAAGGGCGACAGCATGACAGGTTTTCGCGAAGGGAAAAGGGGCCGCCTCAATTCGCCGCGGGATCGAGCGTCTTCGGGCTGACGAAACGCTCCAGCCGGCCGGATTGCGGGTGTAGCTTGCTCCAGTCGTCGAAGGCGAAATCGACGATCACCAGGCCGGAGGTCGGCAGCTTCTCGTGCAGCCGCTCGCGTGCGTCGATGTCGCCCGAGGCGATCAGCATCAGCGCCAGTTCCTGCAGGCCCGGGTTGTGTCCGACCACCATCAAAGTGTGCGCGCTTGCAGGCACCTCCTTGATCGCTGCCAGGATGGCGTGCGGCGTCGCATCGTAGAGCCGCTCCGTCAGCGTCGCGGCCGGCGCCGGCTTGAAGGCGGCTGAAAGATATTTCCAGGTTTCCTGCGTGCGCGTCGCCGGCGAGACCAGCACCCGGTCCGGCTTGAGCGCATGCGCTGCCATAAAGGTCCCGATCCGGCCCGCATCTTTGCGGCCGCGCTCCATCAGGGCGCGGGCACGGTCTTCGACGCCCAGTTCGGGCCGCTCGGCCTTGGCGTGACGAAAGAGCAGGAGGCGGCGCATGATCTGTCAACGAAGCCGGTGGCGGTCGGTTGCGAAAGGGGATATCGACGACGTCGATTTCGAATCCGCGGCAGTCTAGCATGCGCGTCGGCTAGTGGAGCGGGTTTGACATTCGCTATCCACCCAGCCGCGGGCTCGTGAAGCGAATGTCAAACCCAAAGCTCCACTGGAGCCCTATATTTGCTAGTAGTCCTTTAATTCTAACATTCGCAACAGAGCCTGCCGAGAAGGAATGCGAATGTTAGAATTGGACCACTAGCCACAGGCGGAACGACCGGTATCGGAATGAGCCAAACGAGCGACCAAGAAACGATACCCGCGACCTGGTATGAGACCACGAGTGTGGCGCGTCCGGAGCGCACGCGCTTGAACTTCGATATCGATGTCGATGTCTGCGTGATCGGGGCAGGGCTCGCCGGCCTCACGGTCGCGCGCGAGGTGGCACAGCGCGGCTGGTCGGTGGCGGTGCTGGAGGCGGGACGCGTCGCTAGCGCGGCTTCCGGCCGCAACACTGGCTTCGTGCTGCCCGGCTTCGGCGCCGATATCGACGACATCGTCGAGCGCGTCGGGCTTGATCACGCCAAGGAACTGTGGGCGCTGTCGGAGCAAGGGCTCGACTACGTCCGCCGCACCATCGCCGAAACCGAGATGGCCGGCGTCAATCCGGTGCCCGGTTGGCTGCACGTTTCCAAGACCGACAACGACAAGGCGGTACGCGCCGATGTCGAGCGGCTACGTTGGATCGGCGCCGACGTCGAGTTCTGGCCGGCCGAGCGCGTGCGGGAGGTGTTGCCGAACCCGCGCTATTTCAGCGCCGCGCACTTCAAATCCGCCTTTCATATTCACCCGCTCAACTACGCGCTCGGGCTGGCCGCTTTGGCGGAGAAGGCCGGAGCCCGCATTTTCGAGGATACGCCGGCGCTGGCGATCGATCCTGCCGGAGTGCGCAAGCGCATCGTCACGCCGGCTGGACGCGTGCGGGCGCCGCATGTCGTGCTCGCCGGCAATGTGCATCTCGGTGGTCTGATGCCGCGCCTCGCCACGACGCTTCTGCCGATTACAACATTTGTGCTGGTGACCGAGCCGCTCGGGCCGCTGCTCGATCAAACGATCCGTTATCGGGGTGCGGTCAGCGACACCAACCGCGCCGATAATCACTACCGGATTGTTGAAGGCAGCACGCCCGGTGAGAAGCGTTTGCAATGGTCGGGCCGCATGCGCGCCTGGGAGGCGCACCCACGCTCGATCGGCCGCAGCCTCACCGCCGATATCCGCCGTAATTTTCCCGGCCTCGGCCAAGTCGAGGTTGCGCATCTCTGGAGCGGCACTCTCGGTCGCACGGTCCACCGCATGCCGCAGATCGGCGAAATCGAGCGCGGCGTCTGGGTGGCGAGCGGCTTCGGCGGCCACGGCCTTAACACCACGGCCATGGCCGGCGAATTGATTGGCCGTGGCATTGTGGACAACGACCAGACTTGGCGCCTGTTCGCACCCTACGAGCTGGTCTGGGCCGGTGGCCGTCTGGGCGGAGCCTTGGCCCAGGCGGTCTATTGGGGTTCGCGGCCGGTCGATGCCGCGGCCCAGATGCTGTCCCGGCAGCGCGAGCAGGCTCGCGCGCGCAAGCAAGCGCGCCTCGCTGCACGGAATGCTCCGGCGTCCGCGCCCTGAGGCGCGGCAAAAATGCAACATATCCGAACAGATTTTTCCCGCGCCAGAACCGCAAAACTGGCGTAAACGTTGCGATACCAAGGTCTTGTTATGGTCGGATCGAATCTGGCCGTCTCGGCCGTAGCCGAGGGCAGGGGGTATGTTGATGTTCAGTGTTCGAGGTGGCCTGGCAGCAGTTTTGTTAGCGGGGAGCGTCGTGTCGGCTCAGGCAGCCGACGTGGTTACGCCGGCCTGGGCGCCGGGCGCCGCCAAGGACTGGACCGTCACCATCGGCGTCGAAGGCCGCATGACGCCGAGCTACGAGGGCTCCGACCGTTATACTTTCCTGCCGCTGCCGCTGTTCGATGTCCGCAAGGCGGGGACGCCGCGGCGCTTCCGCAGTCCGCGCGACGGCTTCGGCGTGCCGTTGCTCGACACCGGCAACTTCCGCGTAGGCCCGGCGGTGAAGATCAAATTGCCGCGCCGGGAAAGCGCCGACAGCGACCTGAACGGTCTCGGCAATGTGGATTACACGCTGGAGGTGGGCGGCTTCGTCGAGTTCTGGCCGACCCAATGGCTGCGCACGCGCGGCGAACTGCGCCAAGGCTTCGGCGGCCATCACGGCGTCGTCGGCGATCTGATGGCCGACCTCGTCATGCCGGTGACGCCGCAACTGACGCTGTCGGGCGGGCCGCGCGCGACCATCATGAGCGACAAGGCGGTCGACCCCTATTTCAGCGTCAACAGCGTGCAATCGGCGAATTCCGGCCTGCCGGTTTATAGCGCCGGTGGTGGCTTCTATTCGTACGGCGCCGGCGTGCAGGCGCGCTACGAGTGGTCGCCGCAGTGGGCAACGCATGTCTTCCTCGAATACGCGCGGCTGACGGGCGACGCTGCGGATTCCCCGATCGTGACGCTGCGCGGCTCGCGTGACCAGTGGCAGGTCGGCCTTGGCGTGACCTATTCGTTCGACATGCGCGCCTTGTGGTAGGCGAGTTCTCGGATTATACGAGCGCGCCGCTTCCTCCCAGAGATCTCTCCATGCGTTTGATGTCCGTCTGCCTGTGCTTCGCCGCGCTGGTTCTGGCCGGCTGCGCCAACACAAACCTCACGGGAACGAAGAGCGTCGGCGCCAGCGGGCTGCCCGCGCCGAAGACCGTGGTGGTCAGCGACTTCGTCTTCTCCTCCGATGTGGTGGCGCTCGACCGCGGTTTCACCGCGCGCCTGTCGCGCAAGCTCGGCGAGATCCCTCCGCATGAGCGCAAGCAGAAGACCGCAGAGCGCGTGAACGACGAGGTCGTGGCGACCATCGTCGCGACCTTGCGCGAGGCCGGCATGGAAGCGCGTGTCGGCGCCGAGGATAGCCTCACGCTGTCGGACGATGCCCTTGTTGTGACCGGCCGCCTGCGCGCGGTCGATGAAGGCAACCGCACCGAGCGCAATGTGATCGGCTTCGGCGCCGGCCGCAGCGGCGTGGTGGCCGACATGCAGCTCACACACTTTTCTGGCTCCGGCAGGAAGCAGCTCATGAGCTTCACCGCGGAGGCGCAGAGCCGCCGCCGTCCGGGCGCGGTCGTCACCGCGCCGATCGGTGCTGCGACCAGCGCTGCCATCACCGCGGTCGCCGCCGCCGGCGGTGTCGCGTCGGAAAAATTGTCCGCCGACGTGGAAGCGCAGGCGCGCAGCCTGGGACGTGCCGCCGGCGAAAAGATCGTCGCTTACGCGCGTGAACAGGGCTGGATCAATCCGGCCCCACCGGTCGGCGGCAAGCCGCAGACGTGAGCGGCATTTCGTAACGCGAAGCCTCACCACCGGCGTCATGCGCAGGCTTGACCCGTGCATCTATGCTGCGTTGCCGCTTGAGACAGGCTTACGACGGGGCTTCTTTGTGGAGCGTCCTCATGGATGGCCGGGTCAAGCCCGGCCATGACAGAGAGGGCTATCGCCCCTCGCGTCTTGTCATGAACGCCAGCCGTTCGAACAGATGCACATCCTGCTCGTTCTTGATGAGTGCGCCGTGCAGCGGCGGGATCAGCTTCTTGGGATCGCGCTCGCGCAAGAGCTCCGGCCCGATGTCTTCGACCATCAGGAGCTTGAGCCAGTCGAGCAGTTCGGAGGTCGAAGGCTTCTTCTTCATGCCCGGCACATCGCGGATCTCGTAGAACAGCCGTAGCGCTTCCGCCACCAGCCGCTGCTTGATGCCGGGGAAGTGCACCTCGATGATCGCCTTCATCGTGTCGGTGTCGGGAAAGCGGATGTAGTGGAAGAAACAACGACGCAGGAACGCGTCTGGCAGTTCCTTTTCGTTGTTCGAGGTGATGACGACGATCGGCCGGCGGCGCGCCTTCACCGTCTCGCCGGTCTCGTAGACGAAGAACTCCATGCGATCGAGTTCCAGCAACAGGTCGTTGGGGAACTCGATATCGGCCTTGTCGATCTCGTCGATCAGCAGCACCGGCCGATCGTCGGAGATGAAGGCATCCCACAATTTGCCGCGCTTGATGTAGTTGCGGATGTCTTTCACCCGCTCGTCACCGAGCTGGCTGTCGCGCAGGCGCGAGACGGCATCGTATTCGTAAAGGCCCTGCTGCGCCTTGGTGGTCGATTTGACGTGCCACTCAAGGAGCGGGGCGCCGAGCGCCTTGGCCATTTCCACTGCCAGCACGGTCTTGCCGGTGCCGGGCTCTCCTTTCACCAGGAGCGGACGCTCCAGCGTGATGGCGGCGTTGACGGCGACCTTCAGGTCGTCGGTCGCGACATAGGCTTGGGTACCCTCGAAACGCATTGCAACTCCACCCTTTCACCGGCTTTTCGCCGGTAGCTTTATTATAAAGGCAGGCCCGCGCGCCACCTGTTACTGTTCCAGCGCTGGCGCTGGACGGGCAGGGATCCCGCCATCGTGATGGCCGGGTGATGGGAAGTTGAAGCGCTTGGGAGCCGAAAGCCGTTATTCAGAAGACGACCGGGTCAGGACGAGGGAGGTCTGAGATGATGCATCGGCGCGCTCTTTTGACGGCCGGCGTGGCGCTCGCCGCGCTCGGCATGACCGGCCGCTTTGGCGAGGCAGCACCGATGACGACCGACACGATCGACTTCCGCAAGCTCTCCGATGCCGACTGGCGTAAGCGCCTCAACCCGCAACAATATGACGTGCTGCGCAAGCATGGCACCGAACGCGCCGGCACCAGCCCGCTCAACCGCGAGAAACGCAAGGGCACTTTTGCCTGTGCCGGCTGCGATCTGCCGCTGTTCTCGTCAGACACCAAATACGAAAGCGGCACCGGCTGGCCGAGCTTCTATCAGCCGCTGGCGAACGCGGTCGGCACCAAGCAGGATCGGTCCTTCTTCATGACACGCACCGAGGTGCACTGCAGCCGCTGCCTCGGCCATCTCGGCCACGTGTTCGACGACGGGCCACCGCCGACCGGCTTGCGCTACTGCATGAACGGGGTGACGATGAAGTTCGTGCCCGAGAGTGCTGGCACGGCGTCGTAGGACGTCGGCAAAATCTGCCGTGCGGCGGCAGAAAACGACCCGGACGACGGCCCCAAATGGGCCGTCTCTTTTTATTAAGCATTTGAAAAATAAAGACTATTTTGATGGCACGCGGATTGCGATGCCCTCCGCGGGATCGTGCGCGAGGGCTCCCCGTCGGGGCACGCGGCGCGACAGTGGAGAACAGTCATGGGTATTTTCGGGGCTCTTACGACCGCCGTCACCGGCATGAAGGCGCAGAGCTACGCGCTCGAGAACGTGTCGGGCAACATCGCCAACTCGCAGACCACCGGCTTCAAGCGCATCGACACCAGCTTCGAAGACCTGATCCCGGACAGCGACGCCGACAAGCAATATGCCGGCAGCGTGAGCGCCTCATCGCGTGCCACCAATACTGTGCAAGGCGACATCCAAAGCGCCTCGGTCTCCACCTTCATGGCGATCAACGGCCAGGGCTTCTTCGTGGTGCAGAAGCCGGAAAACTTCACCGACAACACGCCGACTTTCTCCGGCGTCGATCTCTACACCCGCCGCGGCGACTTCCAGATCGACCAGAACGGCTATCTGGTGAATGGCGCCGGTTACTACCTGATGGGCATCCCGATCGATCCCACCACGGGCAACCTGGCCGGCAGCACGCCGGAGCCGATGCAGTTCCAGAGCGGTTTCCTGCCGGCGCAGGCGACGACCTCCATCGATTACAAGCTCAATCTGGCGAGCTATCCGAAGACCCAAGATTCGAGCACAACGGTGCCCGGTTCGGAGCTGTTGCAGCCGGCCAACTTCTCGGCCAACCCCATCAACGGCGCCGCCGCGGCCGCGACCATTCTCGGCAGCGGTGCCGGCATGTCGCCTGACGCCGCCGCCGTGCTGACCGGCTCGGCCGTTCTGACGACGCTGTCCGCGACCGGCGGCACGCTCGACATCAACGGCACGCCGATCACCATCAATCCTGGCGACAACGCCGCCGCCGTGCTCGCCGCCATCAACGGCGCGACCGGTACCACCGGTGTGACGGCGACGCTCAACGGCACCGACCATCTGGTGCTCACGAGCGCCGACGCCGACACGGCCGTTGCCATCGGCGCGAGCACCTTGTCCGTGCTGTCCGAGCTCGGCCTGTCGGTCGGCACCACCAATCCCACCAACATCCTGACCCAGAGCAAGGCCTCCGCCGGCCAGACGCTGACCTTCACCGTCGGCGGCAACCCAACGCTGACAGTGACCTTCGGCAACGGCGTCGGCCAGGTCTCGACGCTGACCGAACTCAACGCGGCGCTTGCCGCGCTGGTCGGCGGCACGGCGTCGGTCAATGCCTCGACCGGCGACGTCACGGTGACCGCCGGCAACACCACCGACACCATCACCGTCGGCGGCTCCGCCACCGCCCGCAACTTCGGCATCCGCACCAACACCGGCTTGCCGTCGAACGGCACCGTCATTGCCAACGACGTGAGCAGCTTCCTCAACGAGTCGATCGGCGGCGGCGCCGTGACCGCCTACGACACCTCGGGTTCGTCGGTGAACGTGCAGTTGCGCTGGGCCAAGGTCGATTCCGCCTCGCTCGGCGGCACCCATACCGATACCTGGAACCTGTTTTATCAGACCAGCACCACCGCGACCGGCACTCAGGCGGCTTGGGTGAACGCCGGCGTCAACTACACCTTCGGCGCCAACGGTCAGCTCAATCCCGCGATCGCGTCGACCACGCTCAGCAACCTCACCGTCAACGGCGTCAATCTCGGCAACGTGCAGCTCGTGCACGGTACGGCCGGCGTCACACAGTTCGCCGATTCCGACGGCACCGCCGAAGTGAACATCCTGCAGCAAAACGGCTTCGCCGCCGGCCAGTTGCAGTCGGTGGCAGTGAGCGACAAGGGCCGCATCGTCGGCACCTATTCTAACGGTCGCACCGTCGACCTGGCCGAGATCACGCTCGCCAACTTCAGCGGCGCCAATAGCCTGAAGCGCATCGATGGCGGTGCCTTCGAGGCCACGGCGGAATCGGGCCCAGCGCTCTACAACGCCAACGGCAAGATCCAGGGCTCAGCGCTGGAAGGGTCGAACACCGACATCGCCGACGAGTTCACCAAGCTGATCGTCACGCAGCAAGCCTATTCGGCCAATACGCGCGTGATCAGCACCGCCAACACGATGGTTCAGGACCTCCTGAACATGCTGCGCTGACGTGTGGAGTTAACGGTTAGGAGCGGTGGCCAGCCATGAGTTTGTCCCAGGCGCTCGTCTCGGCGATGTCCGGGTTGAAGGTCAACCAGGCCGGCCTTTCGCTGGTCGCGGCCAACGTCGCCAATGCCGACACGCCCGGCTACGTCCGCAAGACGGTCAATCAGGTCGCAGTCGCCGGCAACAATACCGGCATCGGCGTGCGCGTCAGCGCCATCCAGCGCGAACTCGACACCTATGTGCAGCGTCAGCTACGCGTCGAAAACGCCGGCGCCTCCTACGCAAGCACGCGCGCTGACTACTACTCGCGCCTGCAGACCATCTACGGCACGCCCGGCTCCGACAACGCGCTGGAGACGATCTACAACGAATTCACCACTGCGTTGCAGGCGCTGTCGACCAGCCCGGACGACACCGCCGCGCGCTCCTCGGTGATCAGCACGGCGCAGGCGCTGGCACAGCAGCTCAATTACATGAGCAACAGCATCCAGGGCCTGCGCGAGGACGCCGAACTCGGCATCGCGGACGCCGTGACGCGCGCGAACAACGCGATGAGCCAGATTGCGAAGCTGAACAAGCAGCTCGCGGCCTCCGCCGTCGACGACACCGCCACCGCGACCCTGCTCGACCAGCGCGACGCCTATATCGATGAGCTATCGCAGCTCATGGACGTCAACGTTATGTCGATCGATAATAACCAGGTCGCGGTCTACACCAATTCCGGCGTGCAGCTCGTCGGTACCGAAGCCTCGCAGATCTCGTTCGATCCGCAAGGCACGATGAGCCCGGCCGCGCAATGGACCGCCGATCCGGCGACGCGCACGGTCGGCACGCTTGTGCTGAAGTCGCCTTACGGCGGCGAGACTGATCTGATTGCCAACAACTCGATCCGCTCGGGCGAGATCGCCGCCTATCTCCAGATGCGCGATCAGGATCTGGTGCAGGCGCAGAACCAGATCGATGCCATCGCCGCTGCCATGGCGAGCAGTCTGTCCGATAAGACCACGACAGGCACGGCGGTGACCTCGGGCCTGCAGAGCGGCTTCGACATCGACATCGGCAGCCTGGCGGCCGGCAATACGATCACCATTAACTACACCGACACCCTCACCAACACGCCTCGTAGCATCACGCTGATGCGGGTGGACGATCCGTCGGTGCTGCCGTTGTCCAATGACGCGACAGCGAACCCGAACGACCAAGTGTACGGGATCGACTTCTCAGGCGGCATCAGCACGGTGATCGGCCAGATCGGCCAGGCTATCGGCTCCACCAGTATGGTGGCGTCGAACCCGTCGGGCACGACCTTGCGTATCCTCGACGACGGCGCCGGCCAGATCGTCGATGTAAACTCGGTCACCATCACCTCGACTGCGACGTCGCTCACCGGCGGCAGCGCTGAGCTGCCCTTCTTCACCGATGGCGCCAACGCCTATACCGGGGCGATCAATACGCTCGGCTCACAAAGCATCGGTTTTGCCGGCCGCATCACGGTCAATTCGGCGCTTGCCGCCGATCCGTCCAAGCTCGTGACCTATGCCAGCGGCGTCTCCGCCGGCGACGGCACTCGTCCGAACTTCCTGCTGGATCAATTGACGCAGGCGACCAAGGAGTTCTCGGCCGCCACCGGTATCGGCACGACGGAGACGCCATTCTCGGGTTCAATCACCACCTTCTTGCGTCAGGTTGTCAGTACGCAGGGCGAGGCGGCGAGTTCCGCGCAGAACCTCAAGGAAGGCCAGGACGTGGTGTTGTCATCGCTGCAGCAGCGCTTCAACGACGCCTCCAGCGTGAACGTCGACCAGGAAATGGCCAACTTGCTGACGCTGCAGAACTCCTACGCCGCCAATGCTCGGGTGATGTCGGCGGTGAAAGAAATGCTCGATACATTGATGAAGATGTGAGGTTGCAATGAGCGTTTCCTCTCTCGGCGCGCAATCATCTGCGTCTATCCAAATGCTGGTTCAGATGCGGGCTCAGATGAATGATCTGCAACGGCAGATCAGCACCGGGCAAAAATCCAGCAATTATGCCGGCCTCGGGCTTGATCGCGGCCTCACCGTTGGTCTGCGGGCACAGGTTTCGGCCGCCAATGCCTATACCGACACCATCACCAATGTCGGCACGCGCATCAGCATCGCCCAGACCGCGCTCGAGCGAGTCGGCGACGTCGGCAATACGACGCGCTCCACGATCCTGCAGGCCAATGCGGCCGGCACCAGCGCCGGTACGCTGCAGGCCACGGCCAATACCTCGCTCGACGAATTGCTCGGCCTGCTCAACACACAGTCCGGCGACCGTTACCTATTTTCCGGTCGCGACACCGATAAACCCACCGTAGAATCGATCAGCCACATCCTCGATGGCGATGGCTCGCGCGCGGGTCTCAAGCAACTCATCGCGGAGCGGTTGCAGGCCGATCTGGGCACCGCCGGCACGGGCCGCCTGACGATCACGTCGCCCACCGCGACGTCGGTCAGCATCGATGACGAGGCCTCGCCCTTCGGCATCAAGCTGTCGTCGTCGGCCTCCACGCTCTCGAATGCCACGGTTACCGGTCCGACCGGTACACCGCCATCCAATTTGACGGTCGATTTCACCGGCCTGCCGAACGCAGGCGAAGCGCTCACCGTGCGCGTGACGCTGCCCGACGGCAGCACCGAGAATGTCACGCTGACGGCCACGACCAAATCGCCTCCGGGCGATAACGAGTTCACCATCGGTGCCACGGCCGCGGACACCGCGACCAATCTGCAAGCAGCGCTCACGACGACGGTCGACAAGTTCGCCAAGACGTCGCTGACGGCGGCTTCAGCGGTGCAGGCCTCCAACGAGTTCTTCGACGCAGACCTCAATAATCCGCCCTTGCGCGTGGACGGACCTCCGTTCGACAGCGCGACCGGGTTGATCTCGGGCACGGCGGCCAACTCGGTTATTTGGTACACGGGCGATGCGGACAGTGATCCGGCGCGCACCACAGCGACCGCGCAGATCGACCGATCGCTCTCGGTCAATTACGGCGTGCGCGCAAGCGAGGAAGGCATCCGCGATATCGTGCAGAACGTCGCCACCTTGGCCGCCGTGAGCATCAATTCCACATCGCCCTACGCTGCCGACCTGAGTGCCGCGCTCAACAACCGCCTCACCTCGAGCTTGAGCAATAGCGACGGCGGACAGACGGTCACGGACATTCAGACCGAACTAGCCGGCGCACAGACCTCGATGAGCGCCGCCAAAAGCCGCCATCAGCAGACCGAGGCGACGCTCGGTGATTTCCTCCAGGAGATCGCCGGCGTGTCGAATGAGGAAGCGGCCGCGCAGATCCTGGCTCTGCAAACGCGCATGCAGGCCTCGATGCAGACCACGGCGATGCTGTTCCAGACGAGCCTGGTCAATTATCTCGGCTGAGTATGTAAGCCGGATGGAGCGTCGCGTAATCCGGGGCAGTCTTTCCAATTGAAAGACCGTTCCCGCATTCCGCTAACGCTCCGTGCGGGCTACAGACTCAAACAAAAAACCGCGGCTTGGCCGCGGTTTTCATTATCTCACCGACGTGAAGGTCAGGCCGCGCGGTTGAGCAGTCCGGCCGCCAGTTCGCGGTTGATGTTGATAAGCGAGCCGAGCTGCTCAGGTTTCGGATTGGCCAGCACCGCGATCGTCTGCTTGAGCACGAACAGGCCGAGATTGATGACGTTCTGGCGGACTCCAACCGGCAACGGATTGTCCGGGTTGGTCGCCGACGTCATGAAGATCGTCCACAGCTTGCGGTTATTGAGGAGCGCGGCATCGAGCTCGGAGCGGCGGGCTTCCCAGCCGTCACGAATCGCCTGCAACCGCGCCGCTGCGTCGAGAAGCAGATCAGCTTCGCGGTCACGCGGGTTTGCGGTATGTTGGGCGACCTGCCCGTACGCTTTCGCCGCGTGATGCATTGTCAATCAGCTCCTTTTCATAGGCGATGAGGGCCTTGGCGCTTTTGAGCGCCTTGTACATTTCGTCGGCCAGAATGTGATTGCTTACTTCGACGATGTAGGGCCATGCGCTGGGCGCGGCCTTCACGAGGTCGTGCATGAGCGAGAAATAGGTCGGATGATGCACGGCGGGATCGCGCGACGTGTACATCAGTTGCACGGCCAGATAGATCCGCTTGGCCGGAGTATCGGCCTGCGATTTCGTCATGATATCTTTTTCGCGCAGGATCGGTGCCTGGCCTTCGATCAAAAGCCGCGTGCGCTGGCCGCCATTGGTGACCAAGCATTCGCCGAGAATGAAACGTTCGCCTGGCTTGAGCTCGACCTTGAGACCCATGACGATGCCGCTCCTTGCCGGACGTCTTTGGTAAACCGCCCTGTCTTAACGAACGGTTCGCGCGCGGCCGCCGGTCGTTTAGCTGAATAGCTTCAAGACGTTCTGGTCGGCCTGCGAGGCCAGCGACAAAGCGGTGGTCGACAGTTGCTGCCGCGTCTGCAGGGCGAGCAGGTTGGCGCCTTCTTCGTTGCTGTCAGCAAGCGTAAGATTGTCGGCGCCGGTATTAAGGGTATTGATCATCGCCTTGGTGAAGTCCTGGCGGACCTGCACGGTCTGAAGAGTGGAACTAAGCGCCTGCGACTGCGAGCGCAGTTTCACCAGCGCGGCGGTCAATTCGGTCGAGGCGGCGGTGATGTCGGCGCCGGCGGCCCAGCCATTGGCCGATGCGTTGATGGCGAGGTCGCCTGCCGTGGTGTCGTTGACGGCCGTAATGGTGACGGTCGAGGTCGCCGATTCGTTCAAGGTGATGGTCAGGTCGTTTCCGCCGAGCAGATTGACGCCGTTGATGCCGGCGTCGCCCGCGAGCTGGTCGATCTGGGTCCGGATTGAATCGAATTGGCTGGCCAGCGTGGCGCGGACCGTGGTGTCCGAGGTCTGCTGCGCCTGGCTCACCAGGGATTGGGCCGACTGGACCAGTTTGGTGATGGCGGTGATGCCGTTGTTGGCCGCCTGAATGGTGTTGATGCCCGTGGACATGGTGTCGAGCAGCGCGTTCAGGTCGTTCGCCCGTACGTTCAGGCTTTGGGCCGTGAAGTAGTTGATCGGATTGTCGAGGGCGGAATTGACCCGACGTCCGGTTGCCAGCTTGGTCTGCGTCGAGGTGATCAGTTCGGATGTGTTCTGCAACTGAAGCAGGTTCGAACGAACACCCGCGGAAAGAACGATGTCACTCATGGCAGGCTCCATGCCGGAAATAAGCCGAACGGCAGGGCCGATAATCAATTATTAGGGTTGACAGAGGGTTAAGACGGGACGCCCTGGTAAGAAAGAATTAGCCATGAATTCAAGGGCAAAAAAAACGGCGGCCCGGAGGCCGCCGTTTTCGAGAGCGTGCCGGTCGGCTTAGCCGAACAGCTTGAGCACGTTCTGGTCGGCCTGCGAAGCAAGCGACAGAGCGGTGGTCGAAAGCTGCTGGCGGGTCTGCAGGGCGAGCAGGTTGGCGCCTTCCTCGTTGGAATCGGCGAGGGTGAGGGCGTCCGAACCGGCCTGCAGGGTGTTGATCATCGCCTTGGTGAAGTCCTGGCGGATCTGCACGGTCGACAGGTTCGAACCCAGCGTCTGAGACTGCGAACGCAGGGTCGCCAGCGCGGCCGTCAGGTCGGTACCGGCAGCGGTGATGTCGGCGCCGGCGGCCCAGCTGTTGGCGGCGGCGTCGATGGCGAGACCGGTCGAGGTGTCGGTGACGCCCGAGACGGTGGTGCTCGAGGTGGCCGTTTCGTTCAACGTGACGGTGAGGTTGTCGCCGTTGAGCAGGTTGGTGCCGTTGAAGCCGGAGTCACCCGCGAGCTGGTCGATCTGGGTACGGATCGCGTCGAACTGAGAGGAAAGGGTGGCGCGAACCGTGGTGTCGGAGGTCTGCTGAGCCTGGCTGACCAGCGACTGGGCCGACTGAACCAGCTTGGTGATCGCCGAGATACCGTTGTTGGCGGCCTGAATGGTGTTGATGCCTGAAGACATGGCATCGAGCAGGTTGTTCAGATCGCCGGCGCGGTTATCGAGGCCCTGCGCGGTGAAGAAGTTGTTCGGATTGTCGAGAGCGGAATTGACGCGCTTGCCGGTAGCAAGCTTCGTCTGGGTGGAGGTGATCAAGTCAGACGTATTCTGCAGTTGAAGCAGGTTCGAGCGAACGCCTGCCGAGAGGACGATTTCTGACATCTTACGCTACCTTTCTGGTCACAGTGCCGTACTGGCAACTTACGTCGATCCCTTGGATCGGCGGATGTCATCTCACAGGGCCTCCAAATGCGCCGTAAAAGAACATGGTTAATGAATTCTAGCCCCCTAACGAAATTGCCCGTATTTAATTCAGTTTATGAAGTATTCCGGACCCGCCTCGAAAGCGCGTGAGGCAATCGAGAGCTGTCTGCGCCCCGATGGCGTTAACGCTTCGCTAAAGGTCGGCTTTTGTTAACGGTCGGCTGTTAGAGTCGATCTTAGTCCAAGGTTTCCGCCATGTCTTCGGTTTCCAGCGCATCGTCGTCGACCAGTTCCGCATCCAACTGGATTGCCGATACAATGACGGCGATCAAGAACTCGGAAAATCCGGGTGGCGTCCTTGGCATGCTGCAGAACTCAGGCGACGGCAGCATCAAGTCGTTCCTGTCCGCCACCTCGGCCTTCGCCAACAATCTGGCCACGATCGCGCAGAGCAGTGTGACGAACAGTTCGAGCTTCTATGCGCAGCTCGCCTCGCAGGCGATCCAGAAGCAGAATGACGAGAAGCTGCAGCAGGCGATGGCGGATCTCGAGCGCACGAACAATATGGTCAAGCCGGAAAACGTGCTCGACACTTACATCTATTTTGACGACGGTTCGAACATCAATACCGAAACCAATGTCATGACGCGCTCGGACGGTTCGCAAATCGACGTCACCACCGGCGCCAAGGTCATCGACCCGACCTTCATCATCCAGATGGCCGACGGCTCTTATCTCGACACCAAGAACAACATCCTGACCATGGCCAACGGCACCCAGTACGATACGGTGACTGGCCTGAAAATTTCCGACTTGGAAGCGTTGGAGGCTCAGGAAGAAACCTGAGCTGCGCGTCGCCTAGAGCGAGCGGCTGACGGCGAGGGGCTGGCTGGCCCTCGGGCTCGGCGCATTGGCGCGGCCAGTGGCGCTATATGTTGACGGCGCTTGCTTGCGCGCGAGCTCGCCCGAAACACCGCGGATGATGCCTTCCGACACGGCATGCGCGGTGGCGAGCACGGTGAGGTTCTTCTTCAGCGCTGCGTGAAAGGTCTCGTGCCGGGCCCGCAACTCGTCCAGCGCCTTCGGCAGCGATCGTTCGACGACGTCCTTGGCGGCGCGCACCCGTGCGCTCTCGGTCGCATAGCGGCGCGCCAGCTCGACCTTGGCCTCGCCCAGGCGGACCGCCTCGCGCAGATGGCCGGCGCGCACATGCGCGGTCTCTTCCTCCACGGTGCGCAGCAGGCTGTCCATGATCGCGTTCAAATCGGCGATGGCGCGCTCGGCGTCGCCGCCGGTCGTGATCGGGGCAAGACGGTCGGAGGCTTGCTGGCTCATGAACGGGCTTCCTGGTGGGCGATCAGACTGCGGTAGACTTGGTCGGCGATGCCGATACCGCCGGCTTTGGCGATGTTCTTGGCGTACTGGTCGGTGAGGAACGAGCGCCACACGCCGGTCGCGCCCTTGCCGCCCATCGGGCCTTCGCCGCCGAGTCCGGTGAACATGTGCTGGAACATCGAGTTGAGGAACATGGCCTCGAAGTCCTGGGCCTTGGCTTTGGCCTGGGCTTCGGTCTTTGCCGAAAGCTTGGCCGGGGTCTTCGCGGCCAGGAGATCGGCCGGATTGATGCTCGGCGTGGTGAAGGCGATCGATGCTGTGCTTGCCATCACATCACCTCGATGTCGGCCTGAATGGCGCCGGCGGCCTTGATCGCCTGCAGGATCGCGATCATGTCGCGCGGGCCGATGCCCAGCGCATTGAGCCCATCGACGAGTTGCTGCAGCGACACGCCGTCCTTGACCACTGCGAGCTTCTTGCCGTCCTCCTGCACGCCGATGCGCGTGCGCGGTACGACCTGAGTGGTGCCGCCGCGCGAGAACGGCGTCGGCTGGCTCACCTGCGGCGCTTCGCTGATGCTGACGGTGAGGTTGCCCTGCGCCACCGCCACCATGGACACGCGCACGTCGCGGCCCATGACGATGACGCCGGAGCGCTCGTCGATGACAATCTTGGCCGAGAGGTCCGGCTCGACCTGGAGCTGCTCGACCTCGGTGAGCAGCTTTACGACGTTGCCGCGGTACTGCACCGGCACCGTCACGCCGACGGTCGACGGGTCGAGCGGTTCGGCAGTCGGCGCGCCGATGAAGTCGTTGATGGCGGCGGCGATGCGCTTGGCGGTGGTGAAGTCGGGATTGCGCAGCGCCATGCGGAGCTGGCTCTGCCGGTTCAGGTTGAACTCGATCTCGCGCTCGATCAGCGCGCCGTTCGAGATGCGCCCGACGGTCGGCACGCCGCGCACGATCTTGGCGGCCTCGCCCTCGGCCTGGAAGCCGCTGATCGCGACCGAGCCCTGGGCGACGGCGTAGACGTTGCCGTCGGCGCCGAGCAGCGGGGTCACCAGCAGGGTGCCGCCCTGCAGGCTCTTGGAGTCGCCGAGCGCCGAGACGGTGATGTCGATGCGCGTGCCCTGCGTCGAGAAGGCGGGCAGGTTGGCCGTCACCATGACGGCGGCGACGTTGCCGGTGCGCAAAGTCTGGCCGCGGACGTTGACGCCGAGGCGCTCCAGCATCGCCTGCAGCGACTGCTTGGTGAAGGGGATGTTGTTGAGCGTGTCGCCGGTGCCGTTCAGGCCGACCACCAGGCCGTACCCGATCAGCTGGTTCTGACGCACACCCTCGACATTGGCGAGGTCCTTGATGCGCGAGGCCGCCCCGGTGCTACCAGGGTCGAACACGATCAAGACTACCGCCACGAGTGCGGCCAACAATGTCCTCGTCATCACTGCTCCCCAATGTGACGGCTGACTGGCCATCACCTATGCGAAGCCCGTGCCAGTGTGGCGCGCGCGCGCAAGATGCTGTTTTTACTGGACTTTCTTAGTCTCTCGTCGGTGGAGACAGCCCACGCACCCGGCACAAAGCGCCCTGGCCGGCAGTTTTTGCCGGGCTCTTTACCGAGGGTTAACCATAAATCGCCAGTCTGATGGTACTTGGGGGCCGACAACGAGCCGGGCTGGGGGATACTCCGCGATGCGCATCTATGGGCCGAACGGGACGGCTTTGGCCAACGCGCCGGCGTCCGCGCGCCGCGCTGCGTCCGGTACTTTCACCCTGAACGAACAGGAGAGTCCGCGCAGCACCGGCGGCACCGGGTCGTTGCGGTCGATCTCCACGGTCGACGCGCTGATCGCGTTGCAGGGTGTAGAGGATCCGACCGAGCGCAAGAAGCGGTCGGTCGCCAAGGGGCGCAGCGCGCTCGACATGTTGGACAGCCTCAAGATCGCTCTGCTTGACGGCAGCGTCGACCAGTCGACCCTCGCCCGCCTCAAAGTGGCGTCGGAAGGCCTGACCGAGGAATCGGGCGACCCCGGTCTCGACTCAGTGTTGAACGCGATCGACCTTCGCGTCGCGGTGGAACTCGCCAAAGCGGGTATCCGCTAGCCGCTCAAGGCTTCGGCGCCGCCGCCCAAAAATAGGTCAAGTCACTGAATCGTCACACTAATTTTGCGCAAGAGTCGCGCACAATCCCATATTGTCGCGCGCTTAGCGCGCGTATATAAGCCTGCCGCACCAGGGAGGGTGCGAGGCTTCGCTCTAACCAAGAACGATAAGAAGACACAGGGAGTCAGTGGGATGTTGGCTAAGACCAAGAACTACCGGCCTTCCGACAAGGAGCCGTTCATGAACGAGCGCCAGCGCGAGTATTTTCGCGCCAAGCTCTTGGCATGGCGGGAGGATATCCTGAAAGAGGCCAAGGAGACCCTGCAGCACTTGCAGGAGGAGAACCAGAACCACCCCGATCTCGCCGACCGGGCGTCCTCGGAAACCGACCGCGCCATCGAGCTGCGCGCCCGTGACCGCCAGCGCAAGCTGATCGCCAAGATCGATGAAGCGCTCGCCCGCATCGATGACGGCACCTACGGCTACTGCGAGGAAACCGGCGAGCCGATCTCGCTGCGGCGCCTGGAAGCGCGCCCGATCGCGACCTTGTCGGTCGAAGCGCAGGAGCGGCACGAGCGCAGAGAGCGGGTGTACCGGGATGATTGAGACAAGCGGTCGTCCGATCAAGTGAGTTCACAGTGCCCGGCCATCGCGCCGGGCATTTGCTTTTCGGGCCGGTCAATTTCAGCCCCAAAACAAAACACGGCCTCCGGCAGGGGAGCTACCGGAGGCCGTGTCGTGAACGCCGTTTCCGCTCGCGAGACGAAAGCGGCGCGGGAGCTTTTGGCCTTGGCCGGACTAGCCGAGGCCGTTAAAGGTCAGAACGGCAGGATCACATCCAGCACCTGCTGGCCGTAGCGCGGCTGCTGCACATCGGTGATCTGGCCGCGGCCGCCATAGGCGATGCGGGCCTGCGCGATCTTCGAGGAGTCGATGGTGTTGTCGCTCTGGATGTCCTCCGGGCGCACGATGCCGGCCACGATCAACTCGCGAATTTCGAAGTTGACGCGGATCTCCTGCTTGCCTTCGACCACCAGGTTGCCGTTCGGCAGCACCTGAGTGACCACGGCGGCGATGTTGGTCTGTAAGGCTTCGGAGCGGTTGACCGAGCCTTTGCCTTCGCTCGAGGCGCTGGAGTCGGCCGTGAGGATGCGTCCGGGCAAGATCGCTTTCGCCGGATTGACGATGGTCTTGCTGCCGATGAAGTCGGTGACGCCGGAATCTTCCTTGTTCTCCCGGCTGCGCTTGGTCTCGTTATCGATAATGGCTTTGTCCGTGAAGTTGACCATCACCGTCAGAATGTCGCCGACCTGGTGCGCGCGCTGGTCCTTGAAGAAGGCGCGCGAGCCATTCCGCCACAGCGAGTTCGGATTGTACGAGGCCGGCTGCGCCGCCGGCATCGGCATCTGCACAGGCTTATAGCCGGGGCGCGCCGTCGGATTGTCGACGGAGGCGAGCGGCGGCGGCGAGCCGATGTTCTTGAGGCGATCGACCGCGGCGCAGCCGGAGAGCAGCGACGCCGTCGTGCTCGCGAGCAAGAAGAGACGCATAACAGGCAGAACTTGCATCGTTGTCACTTTCACTGAGAGCGGATCAAGGCTCATGCTAGTTCCGGGCGGCAGATGCGACGTTGGCGGCGAGGCGTGCGCCATGCTGACCCATCATCACGCGGCCGGGTCCGATGATTGTGCCCTGCACGTTGCGTTTGGACTGCTCGTTGAGCACGGAGATCACGTCGCCTTCGGCGCCGCCTTCCAAGGCTTTGCCGCGCACGGTCAACGTAATGCCCGGCACCTCGTAGATCAGCGTCACGACTTCGTTGCGCTGGATCGTATCGGGCTTCACCAGTTCGCCGGTGCGCAGGATCCGGCCGGCCTGCATCGGGTTGCGAAGCGCGAGGCCCACGGCCTGGCTGCGGTCGGTCAGCACGTCGCGGCCAGCTTCGGCGCGTGGGCGGCGCTCGACCAGGATGTCGGACTCCTTGAGGATGGCGCCGCGCTCGAGCGAACGCGCAATCGTCACGACTTCCGCTGTTGCGACGGCGCGGCCGCTGACACGCAGCAGACCGCGTGTGCTGGTGCCGGTCGGAATTTCCAGGGTCGCGTCGAAGCGGCCATCGCGGTTGTAGCCGATGCGCGCAATGCGCGGCTCGCCGCGGGCGGAGAGATCGACATGCATGGCCTGGATCTGTCGCTCGAACGTCACCGTGATGTCGCTCGGATTGCCGAGATTGAATTGCACCGACAAAGAGCGAGCCACCGCGTCCTCGATGTCTTTGGCCGGAATGGTGCGCGCCGCGCGCGTTACCGTAACTTCGGCGAGACCGCCGGTGTCGATCTCGACCAGCGCTTGCGTGCGCACCGCGTCGGCCACCGCATCGGCGCTGACGGTGCCGGTGGAGCCCAGATCGGGCGAGCGGAAGATCGCCACCTTGGCGATGACGCCGGCGTTCTCGACGAGGTCGCCGACATGCACGACCGGACCCGTGACGGTCGCCTGCGCTTTCAGCATTGGGCGCGGCGCATCGGGCGTCTCGACTTGCTGCGCGGAGGCGCCGAAGGCGAGGAGGGTGACGAAAACGGCGAGGGTGCTGCGGATCATGGCCAGACCTCAGCGCATCAGATTGGAGGTGGCCGACAGCATTTGGTCGGCGGCGGTGACCACCTTCGCGTTCATCTCGTAAGCGCGCTGCGCGGCGATCAGATCGGAGATCTCGCTCACGGATTCGACGTTGGCCTGCTCGAGATAGCCCTGTTGCAAGCTGCCGTAACCGTCGTTGCTGGGCGTGCCGTTCTGCGGCGTGCCGGAGGCCGGTGTTTCCAGATAGAGGTTGTCGCCCATGCTCTGCAGGCCGGCTTTATTGATGAAGATCGCCAGCTCGAGCTGTCCGATCTGGGTCGACGTGGTCGTGCCGGACTGGGTGATCGAGACTTGTCCCTGGCTGTTGATCGAGATCGAGCTGGCATTCGACGGGATGGTGATCTGCGGCTGCACGACGTTGCCTTGCGCCGTCACCAGCCGGCCTTGCGCATCGAGCTCGAAAGAGCCGTCGCGGGTATAGGCGGTGCGTCCGTCCGGCAACAGGATCTTGAAGAAGCCTTCGCCGCGGATGGCGATGTCGTAGTCTTTGCTGGTCTGCGTCAGTTCGCCCTGCGACATCAGGCGCGGTGTGCCGACGGTCTTGACGCCGGAGCCGAGCTCGATGCCAGCGGGCAGGATATTGCCCTGTGCCGAGGTCTGCGTGCCGACGCGGTTGACGTGCTCGTACAGCAGGTCCTGGAATTCGGCGCGCTGACGCTTGTAGCCGGTGGTGCGCATGTTGGCGATGTTGTTGGAGATGACCTGGACGTTAAGTTCCTGGGCCATCATCCCGGTCGCCGCGGTGTGTAAGGCGCGCATAAGCTAATCTCCTGGCGGCGTCGTTCAGTTGACGGCTTCGGCGAGCTTTTCGATCGCCGAGCGTCGCATGTCGGATTGCTGCGAGAGCATGGTGGCGACCTGCGTGTAGCTGCGTGTGACTTCGATCATGCGCGTCATCTCGATGATGGCGCGCACGTTGGATTTCTCGACCGCGCCCTGCACGATCTTGACGTTGGCGACCGGTTGCTGCGTCACGGTCGGCGGTGCGTTGAAGGTGGAGGCGCCGTCCTTCTGCAGGCGGCCGGGCGCGTCGAAGCCGACCACGCGCAGCTTGCCGCGCTGGCTGTCGGCGATGTCGTTGCCGGAGCGGGCGCTGATGGTGCCGTCGCCGCTGATGCTGATATTGCGGTCCTTGGGCTGGAAGACGATGGGGCCGGCTTCGCCGAGCACCTGGTAACCCTCGCCGGTCACCAGCTCGCCTGCCGCGTTGATCTGCAGGGCGCCGTTGCGGGTGTAGCGCTCGCCGCGCGGCGTCTGCACCGCGAGATAGCCGGCGCCGTCGATGGCGACGTCGAGCGGGTTGCCGGTACGCTCGACCGGGCCTTGGCTGAGGTCGATCCAGGTGGCGCGGTCGCGCACGAAGCTGACGCGGCTGTCGGCGCCGGTGGCGCCGCCGATGCGCGCCGTCGGCGCGATGTATTCCTCGAACACCGCGCCGTCGGCCTTGAAGCCCGTCGTGTTGATGTTCGCGATGTTGTTAGCGACCACGTCCAGCTCCCGCGACAGCGCGACCTGGCGTGACAGTCCGACCAGAAGTCCATTCTGCATCGGCAACTCCCCTTGTCAGTTCGGATAGGCCAAGCCCTCCCGAGGCCGGCCTTTCCTTGGATTGCCGCCCCGCTCTCCCAAGCCAGGTGGCTGCAAGGGTCATTGCAGCGGGCGTGCCAACTCTAAGAATTTAATAAAATCAAATATTTAGCTGAAAAGCGGTGTTTCCCTACATCGGCAAAAAGCGCTTTCTTCCGGGTCAGGTCGGCAAAAGTTTCCCACTTCGGGGTTCCAGGAAAGTTTCTGTTAACCATACGAAACTACCTTCGCTGGGACAGGGGGCACGGGGTGCAGCCGCGGCGGTGATGCCGTGTGTAGCCCCGCCAAACAGGTGTTACCGGGGCAGTACATGGCCAAGGCGGCGAAAAAGGCGGAAGCGGACGACCTCGAGGACAAGCCGGAAGGCGAAGCAGCGGCGGCCAAACCGAAACGGAAGATCCCACTCAAATTGATCATCATGGCGGCCGCGGGGCTGATCGTCCTCGGCGGCGGCGGTGCGGGCGCTTACCTTTTCCTCGGCGCCAAGCATGCCGAGAAGCCGAAGGAAGCGGCGGTCAAGCCGGCGACCTTCGTCGACTTGCCGGACGTACTGGTCAACTTGGCCGGCACTGGCACCGACCGCACGCAGTATCTCAAAGTGAAGGTGGTACTCGAACTGCCTGACGCCGAGCTGGTACCGAAGATCCAGCCGCTGATGCCGCGGGTGATGGACGCCTTCCAGACCTATCTGCGCGAGCTGCGCGCAACCGATCTCGACGGCTCCGCCGGCCTCTACCGGCTCAAGGAAGAATTGACGCGCCGGGTCAACGCAGCGGTCGCGCCCAACAAAGTGACGGCCGTCTTGTTCAAGGAGATCGTCGTCCAATAACGACGTAGCCATGGCGAACGAGAAGAACCAAGTCGATCAGGATGCGCTTGCCGCCGAGTGGGGGCTGGCGCTGGAGGCCGAGTCGGGCGCGGCTCCTGCCGCCGCCGGTGAAGCGGCGCCTTCGGCCGGAAATGACGAAGCGGCCGCGCAATGGGCGTCGATGGTCGACGACGGCAACGGTCTGCAAGGCGCCAAGGGCGGCGCGGAACGGATCCTCAACCAGGAAGAAATCGACAGCCTGCTTGGTTTCAGCCTGGCCGATGTTACGCTCAACGACAATTCCGGTATCCGCGCCATCATCGACTCGGCGATGGTGTCCTACGAACGCCTGCCGATGCTGGAAATCGTCTTCGACCGCCTGGTGCGGCTGATGACGACGAGCTTGCGCAACTTCACCTCGGACAACGTCGAAGTCTCGCTCGACCGCATCACCTCGGTGCGCTTCGGCGACTACCTCAATTCGATTCCCTTGCCGGCGATCCTCGCCGTGTTCAAGGCGGAGGAGTGGGAAAACTTCGGCCTCGCCACCGTCAACTCCAGCCTCATTTACTCGATCATCGACGTGCTGCTCGGCGGCCGCCGCGGCCAGAGCACCGTGCGCGTCGAAGGCCGGCCCTACACCACGATCGAGACCAACCTGGTCAAGCGCATGATCGAGGTGGTGCTGGCGGACGCCGAGCTTGCCTTCAAGCCGCTGTCGCCGGTCAAGTTCAACATCGACCGGCTCGAGACCAATCCGCGTTTCGCGGCCATTTCGCGCCCCGCCAACGCCGCCATCCTGGTGCGCCTGCGCATCGACATGGAAGACCGCGGCGGCAACATCGAATTGCTGCTGCCTTACGCGACGATCGAGCCGATCCGGGCCGTTCTCCTCCAGATGTTCATGGGCGAGAAATTCGGCCGCGATCCGATCTGGGAAGGTCATCTCGCGACCGAAATTGGTCAGGCGCAGGTCGGCGTCGATGCCGTGCTTTACGAAGCCCGGCTGCCGCTGCGCCGGATGATGAGTCTCGAAGTCGGCGACACGCTGATGCTGGAGCTCAAGCCCGAAGCGATGGTGACGGTGCGCTGCGGCGACGTCACGCTCACTGAAGGTCGCATGGGACGGGTCGGCGATCGCGTCGCCGTGCGCGTCGGCAAGCCGCTGCGCAAGCCGCGCACCACTTTTGCAATGTTTGAAAAAGCTGACGAGTCAACAAATCGAATGGAGACGCCGTGAGCTACCACTTCGGCTTTCTGATCGAGAGCATGGTCTCGGTCCTGCTGCTGCTGACGATCCTTTACTGCGTGCGCCTGAGTAAGCAATTGCGCTTGCTCAAAGCGGACGAGCAGTCGTTGCGCGTGACCATCTCGGAACTGGTCACCGCCACCGAGGTTGCCGAGCGCGCGATCGCGGGCCTCAAAGCGACCGTCCATGAAGGCGAAGAGAAGCTGGGCTCACGGCTCGAGCGCAGCGAGCAGCTTTCCTCCGACATGGGGCGTCAACTCGCCGCCGGAGAGGAACTGCTGGCACGGCTCATCCGCATTGTCGGCGCGACACGGTCCGAGCCCGAGTCGGCGGCGCCCGGTGCCAAGGCCGTGGCCGCAGCGGCGCAAGCCTTCGCCGAACGAGCTCGCGCGCGCGTGAGCGGTGTGGCTGCATGAGCAAGTTTTGGCGTGATATCCGGCTGATCCCGATCGTGCTCATCGCCACGATCAGCCTGTTCGCGCTCAAAGTCTCTGGTTTGATGTTCGACGGCGGCTATACGCTCGCCGAACGGCTGCAAGGTCGCGACAAATCCAGCCTGCAGATCACCACGCGGGAAAGCGTTCCCGATCACCCAAAGATCGTCGTCGTCGACCAGCGCGTGAAGCCGGACCAAGGCGCCCCCAAATCATGGGCGCAAGAAATGTTCAACTACAATGAAGGCAGCAAGCGCGAGAACGTGGAGCGCGATGTCACCGGGTCGGTCGGCGCCAGCGAGCCGAAAACGGCCGGGCCCCCGCTCAAGACCAGCAACAAGGCGCCAGACCCGCCCAAGCTGGAAGTGGCAGGCGCTTCCATCCCGATGGAGCAGGGCCGGGTCAATTCGCCCGGCGAGCGCGCCGTTCTCGAGCGGCTGCAGGACCGTCGCCACGAGCTCGACAGCCGCAACCGCGAACTGGAGATGCGCGAAAGCCTGCTCAAGGCCACGGAAAAGCGGCTCGACGCCAAGGTCAACGAACTCAAGGACATGGAGACGCGGGCCAACGCCGCGACCGAGGCGCGTGAGAAAGCTGATGCGCAGCGGCTCAAGAGCATCGTGTCGATGTACGAGAACATGAAGCCGAAGGAAGCCGCGCGTATCTTCGACCGTCTGGACCTCAAGATATTGGTCGATGTCTCGACCGCAATGAATCCGCGCACGATGTCGGCGATCCTCGCGCAAATGCAGCCCGAGGCGGCCGAGCGGCTCACGGTGGAGCTTGCCAACCGCGGCGGCGCGCAGTCGGCTTCGGGTCCCGACCAACTGCCGAAGATCGAGGGCCGGCCGAATGGCGGCTGACGGCAGCCGCGGGGGGTATCGATCACGGTTAAGGCGCCGTTAAACGCACCCCTTTACGCTGCCACCACCGGTCGTTTCTCCGGTTGGATCGCTTTATGACCGCTCTGACCCTCAGCCTAGCCACTTTGCGTGCGCGCGCCTGCATGTGCTTGCGGCGTGTGCGCTTTCTGCGTACGGCCGCAATGCTGTTGGCGCTGGGCATTGCCGCGCCGGTCAAGGCGGCCGATCCGGTCAAAGGCAGCGTCAGCGTGTTCACCGACGGTGGCTATACGCGCCTGCTGTTTCGGCTCGAAGAAGAAGTGCCCGCCCGCATCAACGTCGCTGGCACCATCATGGTCATCAATTTCCAGAAGCCGGTGCAGATCGGCGTGGAGCGCTTGAATGACAGCGCGCGGGAATACATCAGCGTGGCGCGGCGCGACCCAGACGGCACCGCCATTCGCATCGCGCTCGCGCGCAAGGTGAAGGTCAACACCATGACCGCGGGCGAGCGCTTCTATGTCGATCTCCTTCCGGATAACTGGACAGGGATGCTGCCCGGTCTGCCGCAAGAGGTGGTTGACGATCTCTCCCGCCGCGCGCGTGAGGCGGAACGGCTGCTGTATCAGCACAAGATCATTGCCAAGCAGCAAGAGCCGGCGCTCATGCGGGTGCGGGTCGCGCGGCAGCCGACTTTCATCCGCTACGTCTTCGAGATGCCGGATACGGCCAACGTCGTGCCCGAGCAGAGCGATGGCAAGCTTACGCTCGGCTTCGATCAGGCCATCAGATGGGACCTTGCCGACGCGAAGGCGACGATGCCGCCGACGCTGGAGTCCATTGACGCGGCGAGTGAATTCGATTCGACAGCGGTGACCTTCACGCTGAATGGCGCACCTGAAGTGCGAACTTTCCGAGAAGACCGCAGCATCGTGGTCGACATCGGCACGGGGAGCGGCAGCGGCAAGAGTCATTCCGAAGCGCAGGTTGGCGGGAAGCCACACGCCGTCTCGGCGCCGTCGATCGATGCGCCGGAAACGGTCCCAGCCGCGAAGGATGCGGCTGCACCCGCCGTTGCGAAAGAAGAGATCAAGAGCGCAGTGAAGAACGCCGCGCCTGCCAAAACGGAAGCGGCCACGCCCGACGTCGCACCGGCGCCCAAAGTCGAAGCGAATAAATCTGAGGCACCGAAGGCCGAGGCACCGAAGGTTGAGGCGCCGAGAGGAGAGACACCCAAGGCGACGTTGAAGCCCGAGGCCGCGGCAAAGCCCGACGGTGCTTCTCCGCCGGCTCCGCCTAAGAACGTGGCGCAGGCGCCACCTGCCGCGGCGAGCGAGCCGTCCAAAGCCGCGCCGGCGAAGTCCGTTGCCGTTCCCGATGTCGCGCCGCTCGATGCGCCGCCCATCGCACCGAAGGCCGCCATTGCCAAGCCGATCGCGCCGAAGAACGACCCGACGGCCGTTGTTGCCGGCGTGCAGCAGTCGGGCACTACGTTGCGGATCGACTTTCCTTTCGCGGTGCCGACGCCGGCCGCCGTCTTCCGCCGGGCCGACATGCTGTGGCTGATCTTCGATAGCGATAAGAAGATCGACATCGCCGCGCTCACCGCCGACAAGGATAGCGGCATCCGCAGCGCCAAGCTCGAACGCGGCGCCGAGGGCGAGGCCATCGTCCGCGTCAGGCTGGCGCGCCCCCGTCTCGTCAGCCTCGCCGCCGACGGCCCGGGCTGGGCAGTGACAGTCGCCGATGCGGTTACGGTACCGACGCAGCCGCTGTCGGTGTCGCGCTCGATCCTCGGCAAGAGCCAAGCCAGTATCGCCGTTCCTTTCGACGGCCCCGGTCGGCTGCATATCCTCAAGGACCGCGACATCGGCGACTCGCTGATGGTGGTCACCGGGCTTGGGCCCGCCCGCGGCTTTCTGAACCGGCAGGACTTCGTCGAACTGCGCGCGCTCGTCTCGACCCATGGCATCGTCGTGCAACCGGTTGCAGACGATGTCATGGCCGACATCGAACCCGATCGAGTCACTTTCAGCCGGCCGGGCGGCCTCTCGCTGTCGCCGACGACGCAGGCGGAAGAGCAGATCGCGTCGACTTTTCGCTCGCTCACTTTCGATCCGCAGACTTGGGGTTTCGATCGCCAAGCGCCGTTTGTTCAGCGTCAGTCGGAGCTGATACGGCTCGCCGCCAACGCATCCGAAGCCAAGCGTAAGCAGGCGCGACTCAATTTGGCGCGCTTTTATCTGGCCCGCGACATGGCCGCTGAAGCCAAGGGCGTGATCGACGTCGCGCTCGCCGATCAGCGCGACAGCACAGACGTCACCGGCAGCATTCTGCGCGCGATTGCCGATGTGATGATGGACCGGCCTCACGAAGCGTTGAAGATCTTGTCGACACCGCAGATCGGCAATCAGCACGATGCACCCGTCTGGCGCGCAGTCGCATTCGCACGCGAGGGAAAATGGCCGGAAGCGCGCGAAGCATTCAAGACAAGCGACGCCGCATTGGCGTCTTTGCCGCTGGAATTGCAGCGTATGGCGATGCTCGAAGCCTTGCGGGCCGCTATCGAGGTGCGCGACTTCACGGCGGCCTCGCGGCTTGTGAATGACTTCGAGACTGCCGGCGTTCCGCCGGACGTCGAGCCGACTCTCAAAGTGCTCTCCGGACGGCTCTATGAAGGGCTTGGCCGCAATGACGACGCGCTCGCCAACTATCGTCTCGCTGCCGACGCTTCCGATCGCCGCGCCGCCTCGCAAGGCCGTCTGCGCGAGATCGCGCTAATGCATGCCAAAGGCGGGATGCCGCGCAAGGACGCGATCGCGGCACTGGAGACACTGGTCACGGTGTGGCGCGGTGACGAGACGGAGACCGAGGGTCTCAAGCTGCTTGCTCATCTTTATACCCAGGACGGCCGTTATCGCGACGCCTTCCACGTCATGCGGACGGCGTTGAGAGCGCATCCCAATTCGGATCTGACGCGAAAAATTCAGGACGAAGCGGCGGCCACCTTCGACAGCCTGTTCCTCGAGGGAAAGGGCGACTCGCTGCCGCCGGTCGAAGCGCTCGGCCTGTTCTACGACTATCGCGAGTTGACGCCGATCGGCCGCCGTGGCGACGAGATGATCCGGCGGCTGGCCGATCGGCTCGTGGCCGTCGATCTCCTCGACCAGGGTGCCGAGCTGCTGCAGCACCAAGTCGATCATCGTCTGCAAGGCGCAGCGCGTGCGCAGGTCGCCACCAGGCTTGCTGTAGTTTATCTGATGAACCGGAGGCCCGAGCGCGCGCTGGCGACGCTCCAGTCGACGCGAAGCGGCGATCTCGCCAATGAATTGCGCGATCAGCGTCTGTTATTGGAGGCGCGCGCGCTGTCGGATATCGGTCGCCATGAGTTGGCGCTTGAGTTGATCGTCAACATCAAGGGTCCGGAAGTAATCCGCCTGCGGTCCGATATCTTATGGGCGGCCAAACGCTGGCGCGAGGCGGCTGAACAGATCGAGCTGTTGCACGGCGAGCGTTGGCGCGAATTCGCGCCGCTGAGCGATGCCGAGCGCAGCGATATCCTGCGCGCGGCGATCGGCTACACGCTCGGCGACGAGCCCATGGGTCTCGACAGGTTGCGCGAAAAGTATGGGGCTAAGCTGGCAGAGAGCTCGGATGCACGCGCGTTCGAAGTCGTGACTTCGCCGATCGGAAGTGACCGTCCCGAATTCCTGACGATCGCCAAGCGTCTGGCCGCCGTCGATACGTTGCAGGCGTTCTTGCGCGACATCCGCAAGCGTTATCCCGATGCGGTGCCGGCGGCGCCTGCCGCCAGGGATGCCGCGCCCGTGGCTGCGCCTAAGCCTGACGCGGCGGTGTCTGCCGAGAAGGCCGTCGTCAATTCCCCGGCCAAGCCCGATGCGGCATCTTCGCCGTTGCCACCGAAGGCCCCGGTCGGCGTGCCGCTGCGGCCGGACATGACACCGACTGGGTCGATCCCGAAGCTGCCGAAGCCGCGTCCGGTGGTGATGCGGTAAAGCACGCACGTCCGGCTGCCGCGCCCTTCCGCTCGCGCGCTTTTGCGCTGAATCAATGCCGGCTATTGGCAACCTCGTATGAAAGGGCGAGCAGCAAAGGATGCTTTGCCATGCCTCCCCATTGCGACAGTATGGATGGCCCGGTGGTCAGGGCTGCGCGCGAAGCACTGGAAAAACACAATGTCGATCTGGCGCTTCCGTTCGTTCCGGAGAGCGCCAGCCACGACGTGAAGGCCGCCTTTGAGAAGGCGGTACGCGCGCGCAAAGCCAATACTGATGCGCGCGATGTTGCCGATCTCTATTTTTATGAGACCGTGGTGCGGCTACATCGCGCCGGCGAAGGCGCACCCTATACCGGGCTCAAGCCTGCTGGGCTCGACGTCGGGCCCGTTATTCCTGTCGCTGAAACAGCGATCGAAGCCGGTTCACCCAATGCCCTGATCGATCTTCTGACCGATACGTTGCGGCGCGAGGTAGCGCATCGCTTTGAGCGCATGCAGCGCCTGCGTGCGCACAGCAAGGACGATGTTGCCAGCGCACGTGAGTATGTGGAGGCGATGCTCGGTCTCCAGGTCTACTCGCACCAGCTTTATCAGGCGATGAAATCGAATCCGCATGAAGGTTGCCACCAGCATCATCATGAGTGACTAGCAACCGCCGCGGAGCCGATCATGGCCCAAACTGGCGACTCGCGTAGCCTAGTGCTCGCTCTGGCAACCTAAGTCCTCATTTTCGCGCTCAAGCTCGGGGCCTATTTTGCCACCGGCGTCATGGTGCTGCTCGCCGAAGCGCTGCACACGTTGAGCGACATGTTCGTCTCAGGTTTCTTGCTTCTGGCGCTGATATGGTCACGGCGCAAAGCCGATGAGATCCATATGTTCGGCTATGGCCGCGCGCAGAATGTCGCCGCTCTGGTGGCGGCAACCCTTTTCATCTCGTTCACCAGCTACCGCCTGTTTGAAGAATCGATTCCGCGTTTATTCCACGCGAAGGCGGGCGCTTACAGTAACCTTTGGCTGGCGCTGGCCGTCATCGTCGCATCAATGGCGCTCGCAGCGGTGCCCTTGGTGGTCCTATGGCTGCAAAAGCAGCGCGGTGCGTCCGCCAAAGCCCAACTGATCGAGATCCTGAACGACCAGCTTGGTCTTCTCGCTGCTCTCGTCGGCACACTTTTCATCTGGTGGGGTATCCCAATCGGCGACCCTGTCGCGACACTCGTCGTCGCCACGATCATTGCGCTGAACGCGATTGCGCTTTTCCATGAAAACCTGAGTTTTCTGCTCGGCCGCTCTCCCGGGCCGGAATTCCTGCATCGAGTGGAGCAGGCTGCGAGATCGGTCGACGGCGTCGTCGACGTGCGCGAACTGCGCGTGGAGTATGTCGGGCCGAACGTCGTACATGCCGGCCTGCACATCGTTGTGCGGCGCGGCTTGCCGGTCGAGGAGGCGCACCGCATTGCCGAAGCAGTCCGCGGCCGCGTGCATCAGGAGACGGAAGGGAATTATTGCGTCATTCAGATCGAGCCGGCGGCTGCCGAAACCATGAATGCGGCAGCGTAATCAACTTGCGGCCGCTAGCTGCCGCCGTAGCTCTGGATCAGCGAGCCGGCGACCAGGCTCCAGCCGTCCACCAGGACGAAGAAGATGAGCTTGAAGGGCAAGGATACTGTCACCGGTGGCAGCATCATCATGCCCATCGACATCAACACCGAGGCCACCACAAGATCTATTATGAGAAAGGGTAAGAACAACAAGAAGCCGATCTCGAAGGCGCGCTTGAGCTCCGAGATCATGAAGGCCGGGATCAAGACGCGCAGCGACAACTGATCCGGATTGGCCGGCTCCGGCTCCTTGGCCATGTCGACGAACAGCTTGAGGTCCTTTTCGCGCACGTTCTTCTGCATGAAGGCGCGCAAAGGCACGGTGCCGCGCTCGAAGGCCTGCTCGGCGGTGATCTCATTGGCGACCAGGGGGCGGATGCCGGCGTCATAGGCCGCTTGCAGCGACGGGCCCATCACGAAGGCGGTCAAAAACAGGGCGAGCGAGATAATGACCGCGTTGGGCGGGGCGGTGCCGGTGCCGAGCGCGGTGCGCAAAAGCGACAACACGACGACGATGCGCGTGAACGACGTCATCATGACCAAGATCGATGGCGCCAACGACAATATCGTCAGCAACGCGATCATCTGGATCACGCGCTCGGTCAGCCCGGTACCTTGTCCGAAATTGATGTTGACGTCCTGCGCGCCGGCAGGTGCCGTCGCGGCGAGCATCACCCCCGCTACCCCGACCGCCACCGTCAACAGACGGACACGGCGGCCGGAACCCGATATCACGGTTTCCCTGAAGGACGGCCGAGCAAGCTGGCCATCTCCTCTTCGAGGTTGTCGTAGAGGTTCTTGCCCGACAGCGGCGGTTCCGGCTTCGGCTCGGGCTTGATGTCGAGCTTGGGTTCGAACTTGGGCTCGCTTTTGGCTTCCACCTTTGGCTCGAACTTCGGCGGCTCGAATTTCGGTTCGGGCTTCACCTCGAGTTTGGGCTCCGGCTTGGCCTCGACCTTGGGCGGCTCGAACTTCGGTTCGAAGCGCGGCTTGAATTCATGCATTCCGCCCCGCGGCTCGGCGGCCTTGGCGACCTGGCCGGCCAATGGATCGGTGACGGGCGGGCGGCCTTCCGGCATCGGCGCGCGGCGTAGCGCCGCTTCGAGCTGCAGGGCCATCTCTGCAAGATTGTGGTCGGACTGGGCCGCGGCCGGCGTGTGCTCGGCGGGCGCCGGCAGTGTCACGGCCGGCGCGCGGGGTGCAGGTTCGCTGCGCGGCGGGGCGCCGAAATCCGATGCCAGGCGTGGCGGGGTCTCGCTGGGCAGGGCGCCGAAGCTGTCGGCCGGACGCGGGCGGGCGCCCGGCTCCGGCGCGAGCCATGGTTCTTCGGTCGCGGTCGAACGGTAAGAGCGGGCAGGCGCAACAGGCGCCGGCTCATGCGACGGCTGGAGCGGCCAGGCCGTCTCGGCCGGACGGGCCGCGAGCTCCGGCGTCGCGCGGCCCGGTTCGCGCACGGTCGCCTCGCGGCCGGCGGCACGTACGATGTTCTGCTCGACCACCACATCGGTCGGGCCGCCAATCATCAAAAGATGTTCGATATTGTCGCGGCGGATCAGCACCAGACGGCGGCGCCCATCGACGGTCGCAGCGTCGATTACGGCGAGCCGCGGCTGGCGCCCGCGGGCGCCGGCGCCACCCAGGCGGTTGGCGCCGAACCGGCGTACCAGCCAGGCGGTCAGGCCGATCAGCCCGAGCACCACCAGAAAGGCAATGAAGAAGCGCGCGGCCAGCGGCATCTCAGAGCCGAAGAGGCTTTCGAACATCAATTAACTCCGTTGTTGTTCGCAGTGCCGCTCACCAGGCGGGAATCGCCCGAATAGTTAACTTCATAGGCACTATTTGCCGCCCGGGATACTAATACAATATTAACAAATAAAGGGCGTTTCGGCACCCGGACCGTAATTTCCAATGGTTGGCATGGTAAACGACTGCCCGCGGGACGAGTTCCATTCCGCTATATTTACCTGCCATTAACCATACGCCCGGCAAAGTCTGCCTAGTGCTGCATTCCGCCGCACGATTCCAGGGCAGGCCCCATGGCCATTACCGATATACCGATCTTCTCAATGTTGCGGACGCGGCTCGACTGGGCGCAGACCCGCCAGCGGATGCTGGCCGAGAACGTCGCCAATTCCGACACGCCGAACTATCGGGCGCGCGATCTGGCGCCGCTGAAGTTTCCAGAACCGTCCCAGATCGCCGCCGCAACCGTTTCGAACGTCAACCTGGCGCGGACGGAGGGGGGGCACTTCGGGCTGATCGGCGGCAACAGACAGTTCAGCGAAAGCAAGGCCAGCTACGACGTCCGGCCCACGGGCAACGCCGTCAATCTCGAAGAAGAGATGATGAAGGTGGCTGCCAACCAGATGGACTATCAGGCGGCGAGCGCCCTCTACACGCGCAGTCTTGGTCTCATCAAGACCGCGATCGGCAAGCGCTGAGTTTGAACGGAGCACTTAAACGATGGCCTCCTTGGACTTCATGAAGACGATGGCGATCGCCGCCTCCGGCTTGCGCGCGCAGGCCGGTCGCATGCGCATCATCTCGGAGAACATCGCCAACGCCGATTCGACGCCGTCGCGGCCGGGCGCCGATCCGTACCGACGCAAGATTCCGGTTTTCAAGGCGGAGCTCGATCGCAACGTTGAAGCGCGCCTGGTCGAGCTCGACAAGATTCAGCCCGACCGGTCGGACTTTCGCTTGAAATACGAACCCGGCCATCCCGCTGCCGACCAGAACGGCAACGTCAAATATCCGAACATCAACACGCTGGTCGAAATGACGGACATGCGCGAGGCCCAGCGGTCTTACGAAGCCAACATCAACGTCATCAGTGCGACCCGACGCATGCTGCAGCGTACCATCGACATCCTCAAAGCCTGAAGGTCTTAAACCATGGCTTCGCCCATCTCTGCCGCAAGCGCCTATGCCAATGTCGCACGTCTAACGTCCGATCCCACCGCCGCCCTCGCCAAGGGCATGGGCGTCCCGGAGCCGAGCCAGACGAGCTTCACGTCGGTCTTGAAAGAGGCGCTCGGTGCCGTCAACGACCTCGGTCAGAAGTCAGATGCGCAGACGCGCAACGCGGTCAACGGCAAAGCCAACATGGTGGACGTCGTGACGGCCGTCTCCGAAACGGAGGTCGCCATCGATGCCGTGGTCGCGGTGCGCGACAAGGTGATCGCGGCCTATGAAGAAATCATGCGGATGCCGATCTGACCGATCGGTTGAGGCTCCGGTTCCAAACATCACGCGGCAGACTTGAAAGCAGTGCAGTCACCATGACCGGACCGGAAGTTCTCGATATCGGCCGCGACGCGATCTTCACACTGATCATCGTATCGGCACCAGTGATGCTTGTCGGTCTTGCCGTCGGCGTTGCCGTGTCGCTGCTACAAGCGCTGACACAATTGCAGGAACAGACCATCGCCTTCGTGCCGAAGATCCTGGCGATATTCGTGTCGCTTCTGATCGCGCTGCCTTTCATGGCCGAGAAATTGCACGCCGAGATGCTGCGCATCGCCGCGCGCATCGTCAGCGGCTGATGCAAGTCAACATCTCATTCCTGCCGGCACTGGCGGCGGCCTTCCTGCTCACCTTCGCGCGCGTGGGCACGATGATGATGCTGTTGCCGGGCGTCGGCGAAAGCAACATCCCTTCGCGCGTGCGGCTGACCATCGCGCTGGTGCTGACCGCCATCATGATGCCGGCGCATCAGCAGGCCTACACGGTCGACCTCAACACGCTTGGGCCCGTCATTCTGATGCTGTTCCAGGAAATCATCGTCGGCGCTGTCCTCGGCATGACGGGACGGCTGGCGATCGCGGCGCTGCAGGTCGCGGGATCGGTTATCGCCCAGCAACTGGGGCTTGGCTTCGTGACCGCCATCGATCCGACCCAGGATCAGCAGGGTATGATCGTCGGCAACTTTCTCACGTTGCTCGGCATCGCGTTGATCTTCGCGACCGATCTGCATCATCTGGTCATCGCGGCGATGAACGACAGCTACACCATTTTCAAGCCGGGCGAGCTGCCGCTGTCGGGTGATGTGGCGCACCATATTACGCAGATCGTCGCGACGTCCTTCCGCATCGGCATCCAGTTGTCGGCGCCATTCCTTGCCTTTGGTCTTTTGTTCAATCTTGGGCTTGGCGTGCTGTCGCGCCTGATGCCGCAGATGCAAGTCTACTTCATCGGCGTTCCGATCTCGATTCTGATCGGTCTTCTGCTCCTGATGCTGGTGATCGGGGCCATGATGGGTACTTTCACCGGTTACATCGGGAACGTCCTCGGCGAGCTCACGCCCAACGGATAAGCGGAGAGCGACATGGCCGAGGGCGGCTCGGAAGACAACGAGAAAACAGAAGAACCATCACAAAAGCGCTTGGACGAAGCGCTCCAGCGCGGCGATGTCGTCAAGAGCCAGGAGGTCAATACCTGGTTTGTGATGGGCGGCGCGACGTTGGTGCTGATGGCCTTTTCCGGCGGCATGAGTTCGGGCCTCATGACCACGATGCGCGGCCTGGTCGGCAACGCGCATCAGATCAGGATGGATGGGCCGGCGCTATCGGTCCTATACGAGAAGATCGGTCTCGAAATGATCGCGGCAATCGCCGTGCCTTTTCTGGTGCTGTTGCTCGCGGCTGTCGGCGGCAACATGGTTCAGCACCGGCTGGTGTGGAGCTTCGAATCTTTGTCGCCGAAGCTCTCCAAGATATCGCCGCTTGCCGGCCTCAAGCGCATGTTCTCGATGCAGTCGCTCGCGAACTTCATCAAAGGCTTGGTCAAGCTGATAGTGGTCGGCGTCGTGCTGACCGCGTTGATGTGGCCGGAGCGGCTGCGCTTCGAAGGCCTCGTCGCCACCGATCCCGCTGCGCTGCTGCCGTTCACGAAAGTTCTGGCACTGAAGCTGATGGGCGCGGTCGTCGCCATGCTCGCGCTCGTGGCGGCGGCCGATTACTTGTTCCAGTACCGGACTTGGCACGAGCGACAAAAGATGTCGCTGCAGGAATTGAAGGACGAGTTCAAAAACACCGAAGGCGATCCGCACGTCAAAGGCCGTCTGAAGCAATTGCGTCAGATGCGCATGAAGAAGCGCATGATGCAGGCGGTACCGAAAGCCTCGGTGGTCATCACCAACCCGACGCACTACGCGGTCGCTCTGCAATACGAGCGCGGCATGGACGCGCCGATTTGCGTCGCGAAGGGCATGGATGCGCTGGCGCTCAAGATCCGAGAGGTCGCCGGCGAGCATTCGATCCCGATCGTGGAGAACCCGCCGCTCGCGCGCGCCCTGCACGCGACCGTCGAGGTCGACGACGCGATCCCGCCCGAGCACTACAAGGCGGTGGCGGAAGTGATCGGCTACGTCATGAAGCTGCGCAAGGCGGCCGGCGGGCGGTAATTGCGCACAAGGCAGGCGAAAATGGCGTCGGCTCTTGCGCCCATGGGGCTCCTTAAGGCACTTGAGGAGACGAGATGGGAGCCTGCGCAGCGGTGAGACAAGGGTCATTATGACAGGCGACGGACGGGCAGCGCGGACGGCGGCGCCGACGGGCGACGGGCAGGGTCCGGAAGCTGGGCGCCCGGCTTTCGACAGGAGCCAGAGCGCCCCCCGTTCGGGCTCGGTCGGCATGGTGCTGCTGGTCGCCGTGCTGCTGGTCGCCGCCGCCGCAGGCCTCGTCTATGCTGGGCGCGACTACGCCGAAACTTACATTCTAACGCTGCTGGCGGCGCTGGGAACTGTCGGCGTTTTCGCCCTGTTCGCGCTGGCGTCCGGCATCATGCGCTTTGCCGGCCGCGACCAGGGCAATCCGCTCCTGAAGGCGGTGACGGACAACGCCTTCGATGGAATCGTGGTCACCGACCAGGGTGGTCGTGTCTTTTACGCCAACGCCATCTATCTGGATCTGATCGGCGCTGCCAATGACGGCGACGTGCGTCCGATCGAGCGGGTCTTCGTCGGGGACCCCGGCGTGTCGGAGGCGATCTATCGCCTGCTCAAGGCGGGCCGCGAAGGGCGCCGTCTGCAGGAAGAGGTGCGCATCGCCGGTCCCGCGGGCGCCCCGGCGCGCTGGCTGCGCATGCGGGTACGACCGCTCGGACCTTCCAAGCACGACGCGCGTCTGACGGTGTGGTCGATCGCCGATGTGACCCGCGAGCGCGAGCGGCAGGAGAACGTCTTCCAGGAGCTCCAGCACGCGATCGACTATCTCGATCACGCGCCGGCGGGCTTCTTCTCCGTCGATGCCGACGGCGACGTGGTCTACCTGAACGCGACGCTGGCGACCTGGCTCGATCAAGACCTCGCCGAGGTTGGCCTCGGCTCGCTCAAGCTCACCGATATCGTCGCCGGCGAAGGCGCCGCGCTGCTTACGACGCTGCCGCCGGCGCCGGGCGAAGTCAAAACTGAAGTTCTCGACCTCGACCTGCGCGCGCGCAGCGGCAAGCCGGTGCCGGTGCGGCTGTTCCACAAAGTCGCTTATGGCGCCGACGGAAAACCGGGACCTTCGCGCACGCTTGTGCTCAACCGCGCGATCGAAGACGGCAGCGATCCGCAGCGCGCGGCGGAAGTGCGCTTCATGCGCTTCTTCCAGAACACGCCGATGGCGATCGCGACCGTCGACAAAGCCGGACGCATCGCACGCAGCAATGCGCGTTTCGCCTCCGCGTTCGAGGGCGCGCTCAAAGGCGACGTGCGCTCGATCCTGTCGGTGGTCAACGAGCGCGACCGTGCGGCGCTAGAGGCTGCAATCCGTAAAGCGGCGGAAGGGCAGGGCGAAATCGCGCCGGTCGAGGCCGCGCTCGTCGGCAATGGCGAGCGTTACGCGAACTTCTTCGTTTCGGCAGTGGAGGACGAGGACCGCGACGGCGAAGCGGCGATCGTCTATGCCCTTGAGACCACCGCGCAGCGCACGCTGGAGAACCGTGTCTATCAACAGCAGAAGATGGAGTCGGTCGGGCAACTTGCCGGCGGCATCGCGCACGATTTCAACAACGTGCTCTCCGCCATCATGATGGCGACAGACTTCCTGCTCAACGCGCACAAGCCGACCGATCCGTCCTTCAAGGACATCATGCAGATCAAGCAGAACGCCAACCGCGCCGCCGCCTTGGTGCGGCAGCTGTTGGCATTCTCGCGCAAGCAGACGCTGCGGCCGCAGGTGCTCGATCTCGGCGAGGTGCTAGGCGACCTCGGTATGTTGCTCAAGCGGCTGATCGGCGAGAAGGTGCAGCTCGAGGTCGTGCACGGCCGCGATCTGTGGCCGGTGAAGGTCGACCTCTCCCAGTTCGAGCAGGTGGTGGTCAATCTCGCCGTCAACGCGCGCGACGCTATGCCGGAGGGCGGCAAGCTCACGGTGCGCACGGCCAATGTCGAGGCGAACGATGCCGGCCGGCTCGGCGCCAAGGGCATGCCGAGCGGCGACTATGTCATGGTTGAGGTCAGCGATACCGGCACCGGCATTCCGCCGGAGATCATCGAGAAGATCTTCGAGCCGTTCTTCACCACCAAGGAAGTCGGCAAGGGCACAGGCCTTGGGCTTTCGACGGTGTACGGCATCGTCAAGCAGACCGGCGGCTTCATCTACGCCGACAGCGAGCCCGGCCGCACCTCGTTCCGCATCTTCCTGCCGCGGCACGTGCCGGGCGTCGAAGAGCTCGCACAGGTTCCGCCGTCGGAAGCGCCGGCGATTGCAGGCGCCATGGCCGCGGCTGAGACGGCCAAGGCGGCTGCCGCCGACTTAACCGGGCAGGGCAAGATCCTGCTGGTCGAAGACGAAGAGGGCTTGCGCGCGCTCAATGCGCGCGGGCTCGCCTCGCGCGGTTACACCGTGCTGGAGGCAAGCAACGGCGTGGAAGCGATGGAAGTGTTCGAGCGCGAGGGCCACGTCGACCTTGTCGTCTCCGACGTGGTGATGCCGGAGATGGACGGGCCGACGCTGCTCAAGGAATTGCGTCGACGCGACCCGAGCGTGAAGATCATCTTCGTCTCGGGGTATGCCGAGGAGGCCTTCGCTAAGAACCTGCCGAGCCAGGAGCAATATGCCTTCCTGGCCAAGCCCTTCACGCTCAAGCAGCTCGTCGCCGAAGTGAAGCAGACGCTCGCCGGCTGACGGCTACACGCGTCCGGTGAGCGCGAGCACAAGGACGACAATCAGCAGAATGCCGACGATGCCGGACGGGCCGTAACCCCAGCCGCTGGAGTAACCCCAGCGTGGGATCGCGCCGATCAGCATCAGGATGAGAATGACGACGAGAACGGTACCAAGCATGTTTTGCCCCATAGGCTGCGCGGCCTTGTATTGGCCGCTATCCACGCACTGTGTGGGGCGACAACGGCTTGCTCATCGCTCGGGTTCCGGCTCAGTGGCAGGATTGTGCCAGATGCGTCTTCTCGAAAACCTGCAATTGTAGGCGGCACGGGAAGACGCGGCCCGCGGTGACCGGTCGGGCCGGCGCGCGGAAATAGTCCGATTCCAGCATCGCGCCGGCAGGGCCGACGGACATGGCTATCTCCTCCGGCGCGTGCGTGAGACGCAACGGCTCGATCGGTGCCGGCTTGGCCTGCACGGCGGCGCTCAGAGTCAATAAAGCGATAAAGACGAGAAGCGGGTTCATCGCCTCTTCTCCTATTCCAGGACCCTTGAGCAATCGCTAAATGGGCGTGGCAGTTCCTGTCGGCGGCATGACATTCCGGTGACGTCAAGGAGGCATTTTCGGGCCGCGACTCCGGGACGCAGGCGCCACGCCGGGCCTTACAATAGGGGGCCGGCACACCTATTCTCTCTTCGCCAATTTTGGCCGGGAGACCAGAACCATGATTCGCCATCGCTTCGTGATTGCGATTGCCGCGATCGCGACCGCGCTTGTCCTTGCCGCCGCCGATTACGCCGACGCGCGCGCGGGTCGGGGATCGTCCGCCGGCAGCCGCGGCACGCGCACCTATTCCGCGCCGGCGCCGACGCAGACCGCGCCCTCGACTGCGGCGCCGATCCAGCGTTCGGCCACCCAACCCGGTCAGGCCGGCGCCACAGCGGCTGCGGCGCAGACCGCCACCCGTCCTGGCCTGTTTGGCGGTGGCCTCATGGGCGGCCTCGCGGCCGGCTTCATCGGCGCCGGCCTGTTCGGCCTGTTGTTCGGCCACGGCCTGTTCGGCGGCATGGCCGGCTTCGCCTCGATCATCGGCCTGATCCTGCAGGTGGCGCTCATCGTCATCGTGGCGCGGCTGGCCTTTGCCTGGTGGCAACGCCGCAACGCACCGGCTTACGCGGCGGCGGCTCCGTCACCCGGTGCCGCACCGGGTGGTGCGAGCGCGCATGCGTTCGGTGGGCTCGGCAGCATGTTCGGAGCCAATAAACCCGCGGGCGAACCGCTCACGATCGAGAAAGAAGACTATGACGCGTTCGAACGTCTGCTTGGGGATGTGCAGGCTGCCTACTCGGCGGAGGACCTGAACGCGCTGCGCCGTCACGTCACGCCGGAAATGCTGTCCTACTTCTCGGAGG
>Ga0255338_1001222_pt1 | contig 52002 bp, 42 predicted proteins | sample MeOH1_35cm_T4_19_FD_203715 | JGI IMG/M metagenome (GOLD analysis project Ga0255338, IMG submission 203715) | Sandy soil microbial communities from University of British Columbia, Vancouver, Canada - MeOH1_35cm_T4_195 | ecosystem: Engineered > Artificial ecosystem > Sand microcosm > Unclassified ... | reverse complement strand
GAGCCGGGAACCATCTCGAGAGAAGCCTACTACCAAAAACTCATGGCGTGGACGACGGCTCATGAGATGGGTCACGTCTTGGGCTTTAGCCATAACTTCGCGGGAAAACTCTATCGCGACAAAGAACATCCCGAGATTTTGAACTCCACGGTGATGGACTATCCGTTCCCGAATGAAATTCCGGCTTACACGAAAGTCGGCCCTGCAGATACCGCGAAAATCGCTGTGTCTTATTTTCAATCTGCTAATCCCGAGTCCGTCACAAAACTCAAAAATTTCCCTTATTGCAGCGATGGCGACGTCGCTTACAAACCGGACTGCACTCACTTTATTCCCGGTGGCTTGACGCCGGTCGAGTTGACCAACCGGTATTTGCAAAAACTCACGAGCGGCGCAAGCATTTTGAATTTAGAAAATAGCATTCGCTTCGTGATTTTAAAGCAGCTCACCTATGTCGCAGACGACGCCGCAGTGAAATCGGCGGGCGATCTGTTTAAGCTCTATCCGGGCAACAGAGACCTCTTCGCGAGTGATTTGTACTCGGCCGTCGAATCGGGCCGTCCACATTTTATGAGTTTGCCGGCAGACCGTCGCAGCGTCGTTTTAAAAACACTTTCCGACTGTGTCTTGAACTGCAATGTGGGTTTAACCAGCCAGAAAACAATCGTGGGCATCATCGGCAGAACGCAGACTATCGAGGCCCTGACGACCCTCAAGAACCTAAACACGTCTTTGGAAACGCAGATGTATAGCAATGCCAACAATCCAAAGACCGCCGACACGTACCGTCTGCGTGAAGTGGTTCTGAAGTTCATTCAAGAGTTCTGGCAAAATTAGCGCTCTTCTAGCTAATTCTGAGAAACCTGCGCGCCCTTCGGGGCACAGGTTTGGTTGAGCGGCAGGTATATATAATCCGCTCCCTTTGCCTGCGCGCAGATCAGGTCGTCCGTCGTTGCAGGATATTGCCCCGGCGGCAAGATGTCTGCGACCGGCACGTAGCCTGTTAACAAACAGCCCGTCAAATTTCCCGCGTTATCAGCAATGAAGTAAAAAGGCATCGTAAAAGACTGTTCTGTCTGAGTGATAGGATTTTGATAAGCCACGATCAAATCGGCAATATAAGAAGTTTCACCGGAAAAGAAGTTTCTAGGCGCCGAGAAGTTGACCTTGTTAATTCTCAACCCTTCATAGGACTCCCCCGCCGCAAGCAAAGTGCCCTTGGAGGTACCACTCGCATCGGGCAAAACAAAACTCACACCCGTGGCACGGGTTAAATCCGCGAGCGTCGTTCCAAAGCCTGTCGCAATCAGATTCTGCCGACAGGTCTCCCGGGAGTTAAACATCATCTTGAGACTCACGCTGATGGCAGTGGCTCGCTCCGCCGCTTTATTTCGCATTTGGAGTTTTGTATGGGAGCTGTACCAGATCATGAAGCTTCCCGCCATCACACCAAGAGCGACGGTGATAGGCAGGGCTAAAAGAATCGCAGAACCTCTTTGATTGACCATCTTACATACCACCGAAAGTTTGAGAAAACGTTCAATAAAACTCTGATGATTAAAGTATAAACAAAAAATGAGAGATTGTGCAGGAACGCTTCAAGAAATCCTAGAATGGAACAAACTAAGTACTACCCGAAAGATACTGGAAACATCTCAGAATGTGAATGAAAACTCTAAGGAACTACACAAAGGATCATGCACTCAGCGCCGGCCAAATCCGCGGCAGTCAAATCCGCTGCCCAATCACAGGAGCAGGTGTTGGACCCGCTAAAGTCATAGAGGACCGGCTCGCGTCCGAACCGCGCGGTCGTCCCATCCTGCATTTGCACGTCTTGCCTTGCTTTATCATCGTCAAAATTCCCACTCGATCCGCAGAAATTTCCCGGTTGAGCTCCGGGGGGAAGATAACTTCCCGCCGGGCATGAAGCAGAGGTTAGAGTGCCATGAATCCACTTTCCATTGGCCAACTTACAAGAGCCTGTTGCCGTATCAAAAGAATTCGCGGCTCCGCCGGAAATCTGCATGCAGATATTGTCGACATCGACACTGCTCTTTTCCGTTTTTACCCAGCAGTCCGTGATAAGACCATTCTGCACACGAGCCACTAGGGGAATCAATCGGGTTAAATTTTGACTCGTATCCGCAGGGTTGCGCAGGCCCTGTGGACGAAACTCTATTTGCAGTTCAGCCATCAAGAGGCTCGTTTCAATTTGCCGGACCGGCCGTAAACTGAGAGTCTGTACGATAGCTCCATTCATAATTTGCCCCGGAGCCGCCAAGCGGCCGCTGGCCGCTTGGGTTTTGGGATCAAAACTCGCCAGGAGCGTGACGGGGGTGTCTTGAGCTTGAGGAAATGCCAGAGGAAGATTTTTTAAGTTTAAGCGGCATTGCACATTTTTTTCGAGTGTACTGCGAACAAGCTGAACGGTGTCGACGAGAGATTTTGCATTTTCAATCTTACCAAAGGTACTCATCATCGATTGAGAAAAAGATGCAAGCAAGATAGCGGTGATAGCCACCACAAACAGTGAAATAATCATTTCAATAGCGGTAAAACCATTTTTCACTATGGCGCCCCCACACACTTAATCTCGGGAACAAAATTACTCGGGTTTACCTGGGCGACGTACGCAAATGAGCAAGCTCCCGTCACGCGATCAAAACTGGGCACAAAGTTAATTTCGCTCGGACTATTGTCGATACGACCGCTTTGATAAGTTCGCGACTTTAACGTGACCCCGCCGCTTCCTTTTGAATTACAAGCTTTTAATTCAGGCGAAAAATCATAAACGGAAACTGCGGGCCGCGTTCCAGCAGGACAACGGATCTTTGCAGGGTCGGAGGGGTCGCGATACCATTTCACATTACTGTTTAAGACACATGTATCGGTATTCACTTCATAGTGTTCAAAACCATCGCTTTCAATTTCGCACTGACGATATCTCAGAGTCATTAACGAGTCGCCAGCGATAGAGCAATTGGTGACATAGTTCGTGACGGGATCAACAGTCGCTGCAATTGGCATCCACCTCTTGGTCTCTGAAGAGGTGACTCCTGTTCCACGCTGAAAGGCAAATTCAATTTTGGCGATAATCTTCTGCGGTCCTGTTGAAGCAATAGGTTTCAAGCGCATCGACTTCACAACGAGATCATTTTGCTTCAAATTAAAAGGATTCCCGGTTGTTAAAACATTTCCCAGGACATTGCCATTTTCATCATGAAAATCAATTTTGCCGATATCGACGCCATCTACGGCCGCGGTATTCAGCGTGATATGGGGGTCCGGGTTTGGATTTCCCGGCCAAGAGCTCAAAATGTAATTACAGTACTTATCATCAGTCCCAAATGCGATCGCCACTTCCGTCATCGCATTGTCGATGCTGCTGTTTTTATGAATCATATTTGTGCGCTGATAAACAGATTGTAGCCACTGAAGGGTGGTCAAAACTCCAATACTAAAAAGCCCCAGAAAGATCATCGCTTCGACAAGCGACATCCCTCTCTGTTGAACTCTGGATTTGGCTTCCCTTTTCATACTCTATCTATCGACATCCCATTGTCTCAGCTCAAGCCGTGGACAGGCTCCCAGTTGTCCATAAAATTATGTGTACACCACAATTTTATGGAACCGCCCCTTTTTTAGACTCTCACGGATTGGGGAGGCGCCTCTAGGCCCCCTTGTAAATTATATAGCCTAATCATTGATCAACACTGTGCTTTTTTCTGGCTAGAAAAATAACATCTATTTTTAGATCTCGACCCGCTCTATAACTAGTCCTTCACAGCGAGAGGGATCTCATGCAGAAATTTATTTTTACAGTGACGATGATTTTGTCGACGTTCACAAATGAAGATACCGAGACGGCGCCACCTCCGAAGCCGGTTCGTAAAAAGCGCTAGTCTAAAACCCGCCCGCGGCCCTCGAGGGTCCGTTCGAGCTTTAACTGATAAAGCTCCAGCAGCTTGTTTTTAACCTCGCCCCCTTCGATGACTCCCATCGCATGCGCAATCGCTTGCAACGTGGCCATCCCTTCCGTCCTATGCTCAGCTCGCAGATGATACTTCGCCGTGTTCGCGGCCTTAATCATCACTCTCGGAACCTCTGCTAATTCTTTATGACGATAATGAACCTTGCTGGCCTGGCGCCAATTGCCGTCGGGAACGATGAGTTGAATCGGCCGAGGATCCTGCGCCACAAATTCGGGCGTCAAATCTTCGGCGGTTTCGGCTGGATAAAAAAGCAACGTCCGGTAAGGGCCCGTCAGCAAATCGCTCAGATCGAGTCCCTCACGATCTTCACCGCGCACGCGAAGCTCGCTGTTTTTCAATGCATGAACCGCTAACGACCCCGTATTGGTTGTGCGGCGAAGCTCGCGATAGTGGACGACCAAGCACAAACGGGTTTTAAGATCGAGCTTTGGAATGAACTCACAAAGACATCGCTCGGGATGCATGAAGCAAACCTCACAAGGAGTTTTGGTTTTACGACCGCTACGTTCGGATTTCATTTTCGCGATTCCACCATACGAAACTCGCCCGTGGCATAGTCCATTTTATTTTCAAGGCCCCAACGAATCAGAGCCTTTAAAACCGGCTTCAGAGACTCGCCTTTATCGGTGAGTGCGTACTCGACGCCCTCGATGCGGTCCTTCCCCACTTCACTGCGGCTGATAAAACCAAGCTCTTCCATTTCACGGAGCTGCTGAGCCAGAGTGCTGGCGGTGATTCCTGGCGACAGGCGCCTGAGCTCACCAAAGCGTTTGGCTTCACGGCGAAGGTTATAAAGTAAAACCACTTTCCATTTGCCGCCAATCAGCGACATGGTCATTTCCGCGGGGCAATTGTATTTCATTTTCATAACGCACCTTCGGTCGGTCTTTCACAATTCTGTACTAGTATGGTTAAAGGTACTAGTACGAAAGCCAGGATCTACACGAAGTTAATGAAGGATGCTATCTCAAAAGTATGGATATGGAAAAGTTCACCGTCACCACCTATGACCCTAAATACTTGCCCGCCTTCGTCGAACTCAATCGCGAATGGATCGAGAAATATTTCGTTTTAGAACCCATGGATTTAGCTCAGCTTGAAAATCCGGCCGACTCCATCCTAAACAACGGCGGCGAGATTTTCTTCGTTTTGGAAGGCGACACCGCGGTTGGGACCTGCGCCATGGTCCCTCATGGCGAGCACAGCTATGAGCTGGCCAAGATGGCGGTCTCGCCAGCAGCGAGAGGCCGGGGCTATGGGGATGTGCTTATGGAGGCCGCCATTGCATGGGCCAAGGCCCGAGGAGCATCTACCATCACCCTGCTCTCCAACACGGCCCTAGAGCCCGCTATTGCACTTTATCATAAGCATGGCTTTGCGACCGTACACCTGGGACCTCACCCTGATTATAAGCGAAGTAATATCGAAATGGTTTTACGCTTGGCTTAAAACACAAAAGCCCAAAAGATTTCTCTTTTGGGCTTTTCGGTTCATATTCAACACATTTTACTCTTCGGAAAGACTTGCGATACCTCTTTCGATTTTTCTTTGAGCCAATTTAGATTTCTTAGTTTCGGCTTTGTACTTCTCTTGCTGAAGCTTCGCAATCTTCATCTTACGAGTATGGATACGCTGAGCCTGAGCATACTGTCGCTCGGCCGTTTTCACTTTGGCCTTTGCAACTCTGGCTTCAGCTGCTGCCGCTGTAACACCTGCTTGCGCTTGACGAAGAGCTTTTTCGCTGACCTTTGATTTTTCAGCAATTGCCTTCACCTTTTTGTCGGCATCGATTTTTTGCTTACGCATATCTTCACGACGCTTTTGTGCTTCAGCGATCTTCTTGGTATTGGCTTCTATCTTCTTTTCAGCGTAAGCCTTACGAAGCATAGCATCCATAATTTGTTTCTTATATTTTTGGCCTTCGGTCTTTGCAAGTTCGCCCTCTTTACGAAGTTTCACAGCTTGTTTTTCTGCTCTACCTTCTAAAGATTTGGCCTCTTTCATAGAACGAACGGAATCGGCTTTCATTTCAGCCTTATATTTCTTTTCTTGCCGCGCAAACTCACGAGCCTCTTGAGCTTCTGCTTGAGCCCCATCGACATCGACGATTGCCATCTCAGTATCGAGTTGGTAATCAGAGTTCTCTTGTGCCTTGCTGATCGGCGCCCACAAACTGATCAATAGTACACACATCATATATTTCATAACAACCTCGCAACCCAAATAGTATTCAAGGGACGTGCCATTTCTCAAACGCTAAGTTATTTAAACTTCATGCATTTCCAAGCACGCTGAAACGGGATTTTAAAATAATCTGTCATTCTAATTTGAGAAAACAGAGATAAACCCCCAAGCTGTCTAAGCATTTTTCAACTGACTACAAAACCAACATGCTTTTTCAATAGTCATTTTCTTAAAAATTATAATCATAGAATTTCATGGAGCTTTTCCGTCTCAGAATGAGACTTCGACTATCAATTTAATCAACAAAATTTCAGAGATGTTGTATTCTTATAAGACGAGGAGTGATATGAGAGCACCAGAAAATAAGTACCGGCGGCTCATGGAGGCCACCGAAAAATTCAATAGCTTTCACCGGTTTGTCGACTTTTTGACGATCGTTCTCTTCCTTGCAATCTCAGTGGCAATAGCAAACAAACTTTTGCCGAATAAACTCGTCGACCTGCAATATTTCCAATGGTCTTGGAAAGCGATCATCATCGCTTCGGGCATTTTCGTATTCATGTTCGTCTGCCAAACCTATTATGAAAGAGGCCACTTCCTCTCGTCTTTCCAAAAAGAAGCTGCGCTCAAGGCTGCACGCAAAAACAACTTCCGTCGTCCGTATCGCTGGTAACCTCTCCCTCTGTTTTCCCTTTAAATGAATCGGCGTTTTTTCAAATGATTATCGAAGTTCCGAATCCCATGCACACTCTCCATAATCTCATCGACGATGAAGATCATATCCCGCTCAGGCACAGTGCCAGATAAGATAACATCCCCATCTCTCACAGCGATGGTGATATCACGAGCATCGACATCAGGGCTCCAGGTCAGCGCCTCCGCAACGTGATCAAGGATCATCTCGTCAGAGCGCTTAAATCTCCGCGGCGCAACCCCCGCGTGACCGTGGCGAACGTGCTTCGTGGGATGAGGCTCATCCACCCAACCGCGCTGATCCGATCCGTACTCCCCATAGGTCTTCTGATATCCGAGTTCATCGCCTTCGCGGTTTTCCCAGTCAGCGCCCCAGCGGCGATCACGAATGTCCCTATGATACGGATTTTTTTCTCTGGTGGTCTGTGGTCTCATGGCAGTTCTCCTTCAACAAGATCCTATAATTTTTGGATGTCAGTTCCAAATTCTTATGCTTGGTAAATTGACAGATCTTGGTTGGAGCACACTCTCAGGAGCAAATGACTGCGTTTCCACACTGTTTTGTCTGAAGTCTTAACAGCAGATTTTACAAAGCGACGATGCCATTCATTTACCAGGTAAAAATCGTTTTCTGCGTGGGTATTTACTTTTTCACGAGCCCTGATAACTTTCGGCCTCACTTGTACAAAACAAGAAATCAACAACAAAGGATGAATTCTATGAAAGCATCGTATCTGGTTATTTTGCCTCTCTTGGCTCTTGCAGCTTGCTCGAATAAAAGTTCCAACGACGCTGGGCAAGGCCCCCTCGTTCCACCGAACCTCGGCTTTACAAAACCGGCGGCGGGTCCGTCTTTAACGCCGGCTCAAGTGGCCGAGATGAAGGCGACCCTCAAAAGCAAGTCGACAATGGCTCTGCCTCCGGGAGAATTGGTTTTCCCAGGAGACAATACAAACCCCGCAGACATTCAACGCCAAGAAGAGCAATTGCGTATGACGGATCCGAATAGCTATGCCTTGATGCAAGACATGCGCAAGAACTGCGACAAAGGACATCAGAATGTAAAATTCGATGCGACCTTCCCGACTGAAAACATCACAGGAGAAAATGTCTTTGATGTTTTACAAAAGGGCGATCAGGTTTCCGCATCCTCAAATATTGCATTAACTAATATCGCGGACTGTCCGGTGGACCTTGGTCTTTCTGGTGGCGCCGGTGCGGAAGTCAAGGATATCAACGCGCGTGAACGCTCGGGATCCGTCGGCGGAAATACCAGCGGCAAATTTCAGTTCGTGATGAAGAATCCAAAGTACGCACAACTGCTGGGTGCCCGCGGAATCCTCATTGACTCCAACATTTCTGGCGTTGTCGTTCATCGCGAAGTCAACGGCCCCAGCAGCGAGGGTATGATTAGTTATAAAGTTTCTGGCAGCTACCTGTCCCTCAAGGCCGACATTCCTTATAATATCGAAATCAAAGCCCTGGGCCGCGAAAATAGTGAGAAAGGCGCCTCATCTGAAACGACATTTACTGCGACCTTCAAGTATCCAACATTTATTGCGACTCTCGTGGGCCACACCGTTTTCACAGAGGATGGAAAGCTCTCGAAAGAATTCTATCTGAATGGCAACCCAGTAACAGAAGAAGAACTAGCAAAAATCTTCGGCGACCAAATGCCAGGCGCAGCCACTCAGCAAACAATGAAAGCAATGCTGTAAAAACCAACACCAAAGAATGGGCCTAAGAAAACTCAAGGCCCACAATTCAAGCACTTGCCCCAAGATCCATCACCTTCCCGACCACGATGGTCGGGAAGCCCCGTTCCCACGGACGGATGGCCGTCGCTGTGACGATCGACTGGGCGTGTACGCAAGTCTCGCCGTGATTGAAGATGGAAAAGAACTTACTCGTTTAAAGCCGACTTGTCCTATATAAATCAACTCCGCTTCTTCTGTTTTGATTTCCTCTTAGGTTTCTTCTCGCGCTTTACATATCCAAACGCTTCAAGATCATTCAAATCATGATATCCCAACAAGCTTTTAAACTGTCTCCCCCAAGAAATAATCTTCGTGAACGGGCGAAGATCAAATAGACCTGATAAATCCAGTTTTCTAATCTGAGAAATAAGTCTCACAAGCCTAGCTGTCACAGTTCGAATAAATGAATTATAAGTCTTACGATCTTTGACCTGAACAATCGCATGAACATGCGTCCAATTAAGCGAAACACGAAATAACTTAATTTTATATTTAGCAGCCTGATTACGAATCAGATTCTCAATCCTACGATCGCCAGGAGAAAAGACTCTATTCCCAGTACTTTTCAAAACCAAGTGAATCGGCTCTTTCGTAGAAAGAGGACGTTTCGTCTTTCTTTTCCCCTCTAAAAGGCTCCCACCAAACTCTCTTTTAAAGTCACCCAAAAAACCAAACGCTATCTGCCTCATAAAACTCTCGCAATCAGAATCACTCACAAGCAACATCGCTCATCAGTAATTCGACATCTATATATCACGAGTTTTCAGAGTGAAATTTCACGAGAGTCGCAGACACTTTGTAATGAGTGCTGAGAGCGTCTAATACCTTCGCCCCACATTGCAAATCACAAAAGCGGGTTTTCAAAATCAAAGCAGAGAAAGCATGCTCTATGGCTCGCTAATGCAACCGAAATACCCGTCAAGCAGAATCAAAAAAAAACTTTATTAAACATTCGGAATCCGGACACGCGCCTTAGAAGCACGAAAGTCAATTCTGAAAATGTTCGATGAGAATCTCAAAAGCCGCGAGACTCATTGAGCTCAGATAGCCTCTAAAGGCTCAATAAGAGCCCCAGAGAGGCGAGGCTCATTGAGCTCTCCCCAACACAACCTTCGGCCCCCACGATTGAATGCACGTCGCTGTTACGAGCGACTGGGGTGGGCGTGTAAATGATCCGGCACCTTTTCCTACGCTTCCACTTTGGGCAGCGTGATCTCGACCCGCGTGCCTTCGTTTTCTTGCGAGAAGAACTCGATCGTGCCGCGATGTTCTTGAATAATCCCATGGGAAATGGACAAGCCCAGGCCCGTACCACGGCCCACCTCTTTGGTGGTAAAAAACGGCTCAAAGACGCGGTCTTGAAGACCCGCAACGATGCCTATGCCATTGTCAGCTATGGAAATACGAATTTTATCTTCTTCAACACCCGCACGAATCGAAATGCGTCCCCCGCCTTTGTTGGCAGCTTTAATGGCATCTTTAGCATTACCAAAAATATTCACCAAAACCTGTTCCAGGCGAGTGAAATCACCATAGACATGTAAGGCCGTTTCGGAGAAATCTTCCTCAACCAGAATCTCGTGCAAAAAAAACTGCTGTTCAAACAAGGTCAGCGAAGACTCAATGAGGTTTTGCACTTCAACGATGGCGAATTCACCGTCGGATTGGCGGGAAAAATCTTTTACGTGACGAACGATCTTTGCAATACGATCGATATTTTTATTAATTTTATCGGCGAAAGCCTTAAACTCCCCGGCCGCAGGATTTTTTGTTTTATCGAGATTGTTTTCAAAACACTTCAGCTGGCCCTTAATAATCGTTAAGGGATTATTCACCTCGTGAGCGATGCCGGCGGAAATCACACCGAGGGCCGCCATTTTCTCCGATTGAATGAGCTGATTCTGCGTCGTGCGCATTCTGCGGAACATCGACACATTATCCACCGCCATCGCGATACATCTTGCGAGGCGCTCCCCCGTGTGCAGATCCACCGAATCATAGGTCCGCTCATCCGAAAGAAGCATGATGGAGCCCACCACTTTTCCGCGTGCGATGAGGGGAATGCACATATAGGAGGTCGATCCCAATTCTAAAATCATTTTCAGATGTTCAGGGCTGTCCGCACGTTTTGCCCACATGGACTCCGGCGTGTGGGGAATTAAAATCGACTGCGCCGTTTCGATCACTTTATAAACTCCCCGCGTGGCGGTGGGCTTCGCGGGGTATTTTAAGTGCATGAGGCGGGCGATTTCGGCTTTTGCGGGGTCACGATGAGCGACAGTCACGCGCTCGATCTTTCTCTCTTCGGTCACGAGATCAATTGCACACCAGGTAGAAAGGCTCGAAACCAGGAGGCTTGCAATAAATTCCAGAGTGGCTTCGTAATCCGTGCAATTTGCAAGCAGATCCGTCGCTCGCGCCAGAAGGAGCAGAGCCTCATTTTCGCGCTTAAAATGAGTGCTAATCGTCATGTCCGTCATTAGCTTAATTATATTTCAAGAAATCCTCATGCTGTCAGCAAAAAACTCGCAATCACTGCTTGCTTCTTTCCCGCATGTAATAAACTCTTAAATGATGCAGAAAAAATCTGGCCTTCTCATATTCATTTTATTTCCGTTGTTTTTTTCGAGCGGCGCCATCGCTTCCAAAAAAAATAAAAATCAGATTCAAAAACTCAGTGGCGTTGTTGAAAAATGCCACGACGGCGACACCTGTCGAGTTGCAGTGAATGATAAAATTCTAAAAATTCGTTTCTCTGGAATCGATACGCCGGAGCTTTCCCAAAAATACGGTAAGGACGCGCAGAAATTTACCGAGTCGAAACTTCGCGGCCAGAATGTCGATCTGGAGTGCGAAGGAAAATCTTATGATCGCCTCACCTGCACGGTGTTTCTTCAAGGCCGCAATGTCAATCGCGAAATTGTTCTTGCGGGCTGGGCCTATGATTCCTTTAAATACTCCAAAGGAGAATATGCTCCCGATGTCGCCACCGCCAAATCTCAACGTCTCGGTATTTGGAAAGACGAGAATCTTATAAGCCCCTATTGTTATCGGCACAAGACCAGCAAACACTGCCGCGTGAGCCAATCCTATATGCCATGATTCGCCGTCGTGTGTCGGCTGTTTAATATTACCTAAGAGTCACGGGACTCCCCTGTCGGGAGTGTCTAAAATGAATGCAAAAGGAGATTTTATGAAATCCCTCCTGCTTGCTTTCATGGGCGTGCTGACGATGATCGGCTGCGCTTCAAAAAACAAAGCCAAAGAACTCGATACGAAAATCAAAAACACGTCACAAGTGACGTCGGACTCTGTGATCGGCGTCAAAGACGGCGACATGGTTTATCAACGGAAGGTGCAGATGAACGAAGAGCTGCGCACGCTGGAGCTCGCTGTCTACAATCTTGAAGCGCGCGTCTATGGCGGTCCTCGCTATCTCGATAATCGGGGGCTCTACGGCGTTTTGCGCGACTGCCGGGCCGAGCTCGGTGACGTCTCCAACAGGGGTGAAGGCAAAGTTCAATGGACGGAAAAACGCGAGTACGTGACTCCCGAAGACGACTTCACTCAGATTGGCCTTGAAAATAAAAACATCATCGGCGTTTCGGAAGAATATCTCCTCGATCGCCTGAGCCGCTTCAAAGGTTACAAAACCACTCTTGAAGCCCGCCAAGAAGAATACGAAACAAAAGTAAAAAGCTGCGAGATGCAGCTCACAGCACAGAGACAGAAGTAGTTTTTAATTCGGACGGCTCGCTCGCCGGAGAAATAAACGAAAAATAAAACGTCGAGCCCTCATTGGGATTCGAGCGCACACCGATCTCACCCTCCATGAGCTCAACGAGGGACTTACAAATCGCAAGTCCCAAGCCACTGCCGCCATATTTTCGCGTCGTCGAAGCATCGGCTTGAGAGAATGATTTAAACAAGCGCTTTTGATCTTCGAAATGAATACCAATCCCCGTGTCCTCGACAGAAACGATGTAGCGAGCGGCATTGTCGTCAAGCCCCATGCGCTCAACCCGGATGGTGACCCCTCCGCGCGAGGTGAATTTCACCGCGTTGCCAATCAGATTCATCAGAATCTGGCGCACACGTGTGGGATCCCCGTGCACAGGGGGCGCGCGCTCATCCGAATCAAAACGCAGAAAAATTCCTTTTTCCTGCGCGCTGAAAGTGAACATGCCAAGCACATTTTCAATGTGCTCATTCAAATCAAACGGAACTGTTTCGAGGCGAATCTTATCTGCCTCCAAAGCTGAAAAATCGAGAATGTCATTCACGAGTGACAGCAGCGCCTTCGAAGACATTTTAAGAATTTGCAACTTCTCGAGCTCCTCTTGATTCATCTGGGAGGGATCCATGAGTTCGGCGACACCGATGATGCCATTTAAAGGAGTGCGGATTTCGTGGCTCATGTTTGCCAAAAATTCGGACTTCACTTTGCGGGCCTTATCGGCATCCTGTAACGCCAAAGACAGACCATGGTGCTTCACCACCCCAACCACCACACCGACAAAGAGCAATGCAAACCCCAAAAAGGACATTGTCAGGATTTGGTTCAGATCGTGGAAGTAACTCTCGGAGAGGAAATCAATTCCCAGCAAGCCGTCGACTTTGCCGTCCGCCGTTTTTAACGGAACAAAGGCGCTGACCCATTCGCCCCAGCGGTCTTTGTAAGTATCGCTGATAAAGGACGCCGGTCCGCTGAAGGCCTTTTTTAGCGATTCGGGATTGCCATCGAAAGGCTCGCCAATGGGCGTTCGCATTTCGCGAGGGGCGTCATAGACCCCGTTGTGGTTGTAGTCGGTTTCAGAATCCACGGCGAAGTAGATCTCTCCCCGCTCGTTCTTTTTCATCGTGTAGATATCGGCCACATAGGAGTTCCCAGCCAACCAGTCTTTTTGCAGCTGAATCAGCTCCAAGTAAACCGGGTCCGCTGGCGAGGTCTTATCGTTGATTTTCTCGTGGCCCATTTTGCTAAAAACCATCGCATAGGCGGAGGCATAGCCAAAGATGCGATTTTGCGTGGCACTTTCCTGCTTCATAAGCAACCCATTGGTTACGGCAAAGGCGACAAAGCAATACAAAGCGAAGAAGCAGGTGATACGCCCCCAATACTGCCAATAGAGGCGGCGCATGCAAGCCAACATAAAAAGAAATAGCGCAAGCGTATAGCCGACGGAAATCCAGAGATAGTGGTTGCTTAACGAGGAGTATGACATTTGGGAGGAAATTTCTCATCCACTCCGAGAGATGTAAACTGCTATCGCCCAGGCTTATAAATTATTTATGTTTACGCCGCAGGAATTTAAATAATTTTGTTAATTTAATAGGCAACTAACGAGATGTTTCAAGGGTTCATTTCCCTTGAAAATCATAAGGTCGCATAGGATGATCCTTGGCACTTTACTCTAGCAAGGAGCATCAAGCATGGCAAAAAAGCCCTTTTTGAACTTTCAAGTCGATCATATGACTCTGCTTTTACAGCCGGACCTTTATAAAATCTCTTATCTGGCGTTTCATACCATCTTCGGCGTCGGCCCTGACGATTTACTCTACGATAAACGCAAAGAATGGGTGAAGGGCGAAGGCGAAAAATCCATGACCTACGCGATTTGCCTCGGCCGTGGCGCCAATCCCGATCCAGATCTCAATAACACGATCGTCGCTGTAGTTCAGCCGACGGAGCCTAAAACTCAGTCGTCCCATGTTCGCGAAATGCTCGATGGGCATCAACAATCCGCCCACTGGCAACACGTAGCTTTACGTACGACGGATCTTTTGGCGTTCCATAAACACGCCATCGAACGCGGGGTTCAGTTCATCACGCCGATTTTGAAAGACGAAGAGGAAGATCTCATTCAAGTCTTCAGTGGTGAGTGGTACTTGCCGGGTCTTCGCCCGAGCGGAATGTTCTTTGAATTCTTGCAACGCAATCCAAGCGAAGAGCACGTGAAAATCGCTCAGAGCATGAACCGCGAATCGTGGTTCCGCGATAAAACTTTCTTGGGTCTGTATGGCGAGAAAGAAAATGAATATGCTCGCGGTGAAGTAACGCCATTCTTGAAATTTGATCTCTTCAACCAGTTGTTGAAAGAGTTCAAAGACAAGCAAATCTGGCAAATTACACCTTCGGATCTTCAGCGCGCTGAAGATATGATGATTGAGCATACGAAAAAGCACAGCTAAACACGTTTTCGGAGGACCCGCCTATGAAATCACTTTTAGCACTTGTTCTTATTACAGGTTTTTCTAGTTTTTCATGGGCCCGTACTTCTTATGAAACGGGCTATGGCCAGGAGTTTGGCTATTGCAGCTACAACCTGGGATCGTTTTGTGTGATGAGCATTCGCAATCGCGCGGAAGCAGAAGGTAAACGCCAGGCGGACTGGAACTGCCAGATGAAGCGCGGCGTTCCTCACTCTTACAGCGCGTATTGCAACACAAACTGTTTTCCAAATATGCTGTTGCCGGGGGACCAGAACGTCTCTGTTCGTTGCAGTTCTACTTGCACGGTCCAGTGCGAGCTGCCAGACTAAAGGAATGCCTGAAACATTTCTTGCCATTGATTTTGGGACCAGCAATTCGCTGGTCGGCGCCTTCCATCAGGGAAAACGCGTCGAAGCCCTGAAACTCGATCCCCATGCAGCCGATCCCACCTTGATGCGGACCCTGCTTTATTTTCCCCACGCAGATTTATGTTATTACGGCACTGAAGCGATTCAACAATATGTTGAGCAAGATATGGAAGGCCGGCTCTTCCGTTCATTTAAATCTCACCTTCCTAATAAGGCGTATCTTGGCACGGTTCTCGATAACCGTATTTTGACACTTGAAAATCTGGTGGGAATTTTTCTGCTAGAACTTAAGAAGCGCGCCGAAAAGATTTTAAACACTCCCATTGAGAACGCCGTGATCGGCCGTCCTGCGCGATATTCGATGGATCCTGTGGCCGATGGCTTTGCTCTTCACCGCATGCAAAAGGCCGCGCAGTTTGCAGGCTTTAAGAACATTCAATTTGTTCCGGAGCCTCTCGCCGCCGCGTTTGATTATCGCCGCGAACTGCAAAAAGAAAAAATCGTTCTGATTGGTGACTTCGGCGGTGGAACTTCGGATTTTACTTTGATTCGCATGGGACCCGAACGCTTCCGTCGCGAAGATGTCTTAGCGATTGATGGCTGCCCTATGGCCGGCGATACACTCGACAGCGTGTTCATGAGCCACCGACTGAATGAATACTTTGGCGCGAAATCCCGCTACCGTTTGCCGATGTCGGAGAATGTTTTGACCATGCCGCCCGCGGTGACCCAACGACTGAATCACCCCGCGCACATCGTGCACCTTCGCGAGAAGGACACTTACGAATTTATTCGCGAAGTGAAGAAATGCTCTTTGACTCCTAAAGATGCGGCCGCGGTCGAGAGATTATTTGTCTTGATCGAAGATCAGCAGATCTTTCCGTTCTTTGAAAGCATCGAGAAAACCAAACGCGAGCTTTCAACGCAGACAGAGAGTCATTTTAAATTCGTCTACCCAACTTTGGAAGTTTACGAAGGATTCACACAAACTCAATTCATTGAGTGGGCGCAAGACACTCGGCAAAAAATTTTTGATGGACTCGATCGCTGCTTGAGCAGCGCCGGCATTTCTGCGAACAAAATTGATTTGGTGTGCCTTACTGGCGGAACGGCGAAGGTCGGATTCATTCAACAAGAACTCGAACAGCGTTTCGGCAAAGAGCGTCTGCAAACGCAATCGCATTTTCACTCTGTGCTTTCAGGTTTGGTTGAATCCGCGCAGTTTTGGTCCGAAGGTCTTAAAGTTTCTGAATAGATGAAACCGTCAATACAACGTTGCAAGAACGTGTCTTGATTGACTTGCAGAAAACATCTAGTGAACATTCAAACAAACAGATGAGTGTTCTCTAGAAAGAAACTATGAAACAAAAAACGATCTTCGTTCTTGCGTGTCTGACTCTCTTTTCTTCTTTTAGCTCTGCCAAAAATATCAATGATTCTCTTGTTGCGAACCTTAGCTGCAACAGTATCAGCGCCGCCAGTATTCTTTCGCGCGTGCGCCCCACGGCCTTTTCCAGCGATCATCATTTGCCAATTCACAATTGGGCCTTTAAAAGCGGTGGCATCGGCCTCGCCGCGTGTTGGGGCATGGCCAGCACGCAGAGAAAGCTGTTCTATTTACTCCGTTTGGAGGAGGCCTCCGCTAAAGATGTCGACGTGAAAAATGCTCTCGACATCATCCGGGGCGCGACCGTGACTTATCTTGCTGATTTCGATAACCCCATGAACAATGGCAGAATGAGTGAGCAGAAATTAAAAACCTACAGCGTCATTCCACTGACGGAAAAAAACATCAACGACGAATGGAGCCGCAACAACGCTCACAGCTTCCTTGAAAAAATAGTGAATGGCATTTCCTTCACAGAAGGGGGGCAACAAATCGGGCGCAACTTCCGCACGGAAGTGGAAAGAAGCCAAGAACTGCACTTCTATCGTCCGAGCAATATTGGCATGGGTGCGGGCTCGGGCCCTCGCAGTCCTCGAGAAAACGCAGAGACCGTGAGAAACTTGATGCAGAACATGACGGCAAACCGCCTGAGTCTTGTGAATCTGCGACTCAAAGCCACTGTTCAGCACGTCGTCATTCCGAAAAGTTTCACGACCGACGCCAAAGGCAATGTCTGGATCAAAGCCTATGACTCGAATCAGCCTGAAAAGGATCAGCTGATTTACTACGCTAAGGACTCTGCGCAGTTTTACTCTCCGCAAATTATGGGGAGCTTTGTGGGCGATCATTCCGGCACGGACTACACGCATCCCCTCGGCGTGTTCATTGTAGATGAAGAGGAGCGTGGGTATATCGAGAATACCTTAGTGAAGTATTATCAAGGAGTTTGCGCGCGGTAGACGGCTTTTTGCCTACTTCGGAAACAACCCCTCGCGCGTCGACAAAAGATTTTTCAACCAACTGCCAAAGCTGTCTTCGGGGCCAGCCTCACGGTCACGGATTTTCTTGCCTTCACGATCCAATTTTTGAACAAGAGAATTCATGCTTTTTTGACTCTGTGATGTGTGCTCAAAGCGGACGCCACAGGCCGTGCGGTCTCCGACAGCTCTGCAATACACCACTCTCCCTGAAACCGCGTAGGATTGAGAATCAAAACGCCAAACAAGCTCCACCGTTTGACCATTAGGGCATCCTGCCCCCATTTCCACCATGGCGCCACCTTCAGAGATATTGCGAATGGTTCCCAGCACTCCGCTAATGGTTCCGGGCGTGTTGAAAACATAACGAGGAGCCGTCTCCCACCAACGTATCCGCGGATCAAAATACAGTTTACGGACTGACGGTACAACAAAGTAGGCCACTGCCAAAATATCCACAACCAACACCAGCACCAAAGTGAGGAAATTCATCCAGTTCATGCTCGTCCAAAAACCATAGGCATTGGCGATGAAAATAAGACCAAGACAGCCGACATAGCACCAGTAACTCCAGCGCCTGCATATATAAATAAAAATTCCCGCAAGTGGTGGGATAACGACATAGGCCAGAAAAAGTGGCCTAGGAATGTTCAACCAATAATCCCAAGTTTGAGAATAGCTTCGGCCGGCGCGGAGAGAGTTGAAAACAATATTTCCTAGCGGAGCTAACAGATGTAGCAATGCAAGTACGATGATCGGCCAAGGCTTTCTTTTCATACATTTAGCGTAATGGCTTTAAACATCGATGTAAAGATTTTGCTGAATTAGTCTATAGCCGGCATGACGGGCATCGATTGGTCGGTCATGCGTGGAAGGTCTTTCATGAGGTCCTCCCGCGCTCCATCCCAGTATTGTTCCGCTTGAACGGAAAGAGCCTTGGCATTGAAGTCGAGGAAGAACCATGCGATCAGCTTGTCGCCATCATGAGGAGTGAAGCTGCGATCTTTCGCATAGGAACCGAGCCACGTCTTACCAATGAAGACCGGACCATACGCCCCCTGAACGGCCACCATCAAGTCATAGACTTCGATCTGCGTGAGAGCTATTTCTTGCCAGTAGTTTTTCGTTTCAGGCTTCGCATAGTTTAAAGTAACCAGTGGGGATTTAGCTTCGGGAGCCAGCGGATGCTTGGGCACAAGCTCCGTTACAAAACTCGCCATGGGGCGAATCTTGAATTTCGACATGATTCGGTTCAAGCCCATGCTCTTGCGCGGATTTTCAGAGGGGAAAAAGATCTTGCCACGCCAATTGGCACCGGTCAGATCATCGATCAGTTTCGTAAATAGCGGCGTTTTTAAATTGAGAACGCGCGCTCCCGCACCGGCCGCATAACCTTCGGGAAGTCGTTGAATCGGAAGACCGTAATTATTAAAAAGCTCATTCAAGATATCGGCACGGCCGCTTTGGGCGAGCTTTTGGAGATTCCAAACCGTGATTTCCTCAGGCTTGAGAGGCGGTGGCGTCGTTGCCTGTGTAGTTTCGGATTGGGCGGGAGTTCGCTCGGAAGGTGACATGTGAGCGCAGGAAACTAAAACGACTAATGTACCAAATAAGCAAAAAAGCTTTTTCATTCGAACCCCTTTGAACAAGTTTAAACTAGCAGACGCCAAGTTTAAACTTGCCAAAGGTCCAGTTCACGAGAGGCGCGAACGAGTTCGAACTACTCGTGGCTATTTCGAATTATTTTTCAGAGCAGGCTGCAGTGTAGACGTTGCCTTCTGCTGCGAAGATGACGTCGTACTTTTTCGTGGTCGGATTGGCATTCAGCTCAAGAACACCGGCTTCCAAAAATGCACCACCAAAAACGATATTCAGGTCCGACTTCGAAACGATGGCTTGAATTTTTCCGTCTTTCAAACCCTGCGTCGCTGAATTATTAGCGAAGCCCGAGTTCACGAAAGTGCGCGAAGTCACTCCATCCATCCCCGTCAAAATCACGCTGATTTTTTCTTTATCATTTTCAGTGGACTCAATTTTGATATCCATGTCAGCGATATCGCCCGTCTGACAAATCAAGTGAGTATTCGCAAAAGCACTCACCGACATCATAAACGTCATAGCAGCAAAAAGTGTTTTCATAAGAAGTCTCCCCGATAATAGGTATTAAATAAGCAAGCCCGTGGATCATACGCCGGTTCGGCGGATTCCGATAGATGTCAGGATTTTTGACGGGGAAAGATTACAATGAACTTTACGTCACAATTGGCGCATTTGGTGAGTGCGCCTCCGTCGAGCAGAATTCGTCGAAGCTTGCATTTCCAAAGAATCTCAACAAGTTCCTGTGAACCCGAACAAAAAGAAACTGCTCAAGAAACTTGCTCTAAGAACTCATCGGGGCACCAGAAGCTCTGTCGAACAGTGCCTTGTAAACTTCGTAAATGCTTGGAACGAGAAGCGCATTTCATCAACTCCAACTCGTAATCTAATTTTGATTTATGCAGTCAAAATAAATTTACGGCCTCATCATTTTAGTTCTCAACAAAACTCACCTCAATTTTTTTTCAAAAGACTCCGAGTAAATAGCCGCAAGTCTATATCTAGTTTATTTACATGCGGATTTTCTACATGTGAAAAACTCCGCAAGGGAAGGGCTCTACAAATGCAAGCAGCAAAAAAAATCGAGGCGTTCACTTCAACTCAAACGCAAGATGCAGAAGGACTCTTGAATGCACTGAACCGTGTGCAAGCCGTTATCGAGTTCAACTTAGATGGCACTATCATCAATGCAAACGACAACTTTCTAAATGCTCTCGGCTACTCTCTCGGAGAGATTCAAGGCCAACACCACAGAATGTTCTGTGATGCTTCTTATATCAACACATCAGAATATCAAATGTTCTGGCAAAAACTCAGTCGCGGAGAGTTCGACACCGGCGAGTACAAGCGTATCGGCAAAGGCGGCAAAGAAATCTGGATCAATGCTTCTTACAATCCCATCTTTGATATGAGTGGTAAGCCCTTCAAAGTAGTAAAATTCGCCACAGACGTGACCGACTCAAAACTTCGCACCGCAGAGTTTGAAGGAAAAATAAACGCCATCAGCAAGGCCCAAGCCGTGATCGAGTTCAACTTGGACGGAACGATCATCACTGCGAATGAAAACTTCCTAAAAACCCTGGGCTATAACCTCGATGAAATCAAGGGAAAGCACCACCGCATGTTCTGTGAAGAGGCCTATACCGCGACACACGCTTATCAAGCCTTCTGGCAAAAACTGGCGCGCGGAGAATACGATGCCAGTGAATACAAGCGCCTTGGCAAAGGCGGCCGTGAGATCTGGATCTCTGCATCTTACAATCCGATTTTAGATATGAGTGGCAAGCCCTTCAAAGTGGTTAAATTTGCTACCGACATTACAGAGGCAAGAAAACGCAAGCAAGAGTTCGACGTTCTTGTCCGCGGCACTTCCATTGAGTTCGTCACCAAAGTTAAACAGGTCGCGGAGCAAGCAAGCCACGTGGCTTCGGGCGCCCAGTCCCTCGGCGCCACGACAGAAGAAATGAATGCCTCCGTCGAAGAACTCAGCGCTTCGATTGATTCGATCGCGCAAAATTGCCGAAGCGCCGACAGCATTGCCAAATCCGCGCAACAACAAGCCGAAGAAGGCAGCAAGGCCATCGATAAATCCATCGAAGCCATGGAGTTGATCAATAAATCCTCTGAAGAAATCAGCGAGATCGTCAAAGTCATCAGCGAAATCGCTAGCCAGACAAATCTTTTGGCATTCAACGCTGCGATTGAAGCGGCTCGCGCTGGCGAGCACGGCTTGGGCTTCTCAGTCGTGGCAGATGAAGTGCGCAAACTGGCGGAACGGTCTTCGCAGGCGACAAAAGAAATCTCTAAACTCATCAATGAATCCGTAAAACGAGTCAACCAAGGTGGCGAAGTTTCTAAAGTCGCCGGAGAGACCTTCAAAAAAATCATGGACGGCGTCATGAAGACAACCCAGGCGATCTCTGAAATCTCAGTGGCAGCCCAAGAGCAACAAACCGCTGCCAAAGAAGTCAGCGGCGCGATTCAACATGTCTCGGATGCAACGGAAAAATCAGCAACGGCCTCTGATAGCATTGCTGTCTCCACGAAAGATCTCGCAGCCGGCGCCGAACAGCTTAAAAACGCCGTGGAAAAATTCGCGGCTTAAGAAGGACCCATGCAAGATCAAGGACCCGACGCCGAAATCAGTGAAGCCTGTCTTATGGAGTATGTGGAGCTCATCCACCGCTGGACAGGCATCACTGTGGGGCAAAACCGCAAAGCCATGCTCTACGGGCGCTTGAAAAAGCGTATGAAATCTCTGGGACAGCAGAGTTTTGAATCCTATTTGCAGTACGTGCGAAATACTCCGGAAGAAAAAACGCCGTTTATAGATCTTGTCACCACCAACGAGACATATTTTTTTCGCACGCCTCGGATCTGGGATTACTTAGAGCAAAACTTTATTCCCCAGTGGTTTCAAAACCACCCTGGCAAAACATTTCGCGTTCTTTCCGCGGCGGCGTCTTCCGGCGAGGAAGCTCATTCCCTGGGCGTGGCCTGTCAAGATTTCAAAGAACGCCACCCGGCCTTTCAGTATCAGATTTCCGGCACGGATATCTCCACCAAAATGGTGGCACGAGCCACCGAGGGTAAATATACAGGCCGCTCGATTGAAACGTTTCGCAAGCAAGCACGATTTGAAAAGTACATGAAGCCTGACGGAGAATACTTTCGCGTCATCACAGAAATTCGCTCACGCCTTGAATTTCGGGCTCACAATCTTTTTCAGAAACTGCCCGGAGAACCCTTTGATCTCATTCTGCTAAGAAATGTTTTGATTTACTTCAAAGGACCGGATCAAGAGAAAGTTTTGGCAAATCTCTTTCCCGCGCTCAAACCCGATGGATTGTTGATTATTGGCGAATCCGAATCTCTGACTCACGTTCGCTCGGAATTCGAAAGCATCGGTCCCCTTCTCTATCGACCCAAAACCGGGAAGGCCGCATGAGCATGCTTACGGAAGTCAATGTTCACATCGGCGAAATCAAAATGGCCACCGAAGGTCAAGTGCTCAAGACCCTGCTCGGCTCTTGTGTCGGTATCGGCTTTTTGTGGAGGAGTCAAAAAACCTACGGCCTCGCTCACTGTCTGCTGCCCGAAATTATTCCTTCGGCAAAAACTCACACCGAAGGACGCTTTGTTGAAAAGGCCATTCCCAACCTCTTGCAAATGATGGACGTGCCGCCGTCAAAGTACCATGAAATTGAAGCCCTCATTGTCGGCGGTGGCAACATGACAAATCCACGCGTCTGCAATCCCAACACTCTGGTGGGCTCAGCGAACACGAAGCTTGCTAAGGAAATACTGACAAAGCTGGGTATTAAGATCCTTCACGAAGAAACCGGCGGCGAAGAGGGCCGCAAGCTCACAATTTTTTGTAACTCCGGCACATATCATATTGAAGTCATTCCCCGCATTATCGCGGTTTAAGAAGGTGTCCGATGAAAACGTCTCAAGATATCTACTGCTCTTTCTTGCTTGGTGGCAACGAGTTTGCTCTCGCCGTTAAAAACGTCCAAGAAGTGGTGAACCCACCAGCTCACTACACTCAAATCCCACTCTCTCCAGAATATCTCGTCGGGATGTTCAATTTGCGGGGCTCGATCATTCCGGTCGTCGACTTGCACTCCATTTTGAAAATCGAAGATAAAGACTCTCAGAGTGAAAACAAAAAAATCGCCATCGTCGAGTGCCGACAAGTTCTGATTGGATTGGTTTTTGATAGCACCGGCGAAGTGTTTCGCTCGCGCGAAGAAGAAAAAAGTGATTTCAGCTATCCCGACTCTCGTCATCAGGTCATTCAGGGGGCTTTTAAATTGAATGAAGGCCGCCGTATTATTCAGATTGTCGACCCGGAAGCTTTATTTAGTCTCGAACAGGTGCCCCATCAAAATACCTCCCGCAGCCATGCCCAATCTCTTCTCAAAAAAAACCGTGGCTCACGCCAACAGTGTATTTCATTTTTTACCGGACCTTCGCGCTGCGCTTTGAGTATCGATGCCATCCAAGAAATTTTGAAACTCGAAAACATGAAGGGCTCGATGCTCACGGCAAAACACTATATCGGCACCCTTGAAATCCGCGGCAATCTCGTCCCGGTCATGGATTTTGCTTCGATGCTAGGTTATCGAGAACCTGACCGCAAACTGGCGCATACGAATGAAAACCGCCGGGTCTTAGTATTGCGATTTGAAAAAGAGCTCTTTGGCCTTATGGTGGATTCGATTGAAAGCATCGTAACTTATTTCAGCGAGGACTTACTGCCATTTCCTGTTCTCGGCGATGAGAAAAAGAAAATGTTCACGGGATGTGTCTCCCGTGAAAATGAAGACGACATTGTCTTTCTCAATCACCAAGAAATTCTCAGCAGTTCCGAGATCAGCGAGATCACCCATGGACATAGCAAGATTTATCAGGCAGCGGAACGCCAGGCTCAGCTCAGAATCCATAAGGGTCAGACTAAAACCTACATCACATTCCACTTGGAATCTCTCTATGCCGTGGGCATTCACGAAATCCGAGAGATCATTGATTTGCCGGAAACTCTTTTGCATCCCCCTGGGTTACCGGCCTACTTCCGCGGCGTATTAAATCTGCGCGGCGATTTGGTCACGATTGTCGATACCCGCGGCATGTACGGCATCACGAACACTTCAGAAAAAACTCTGCAACGTGTTCTGATTTTTGAATCTAAGGGCGGAAAGTTCGGTCTTGTCGTCGATGCGGTCGATGGGATCATTAGTTTATCTGACGAAAACAAGATGCCTATTCCGGAAATACTTTACAACTCGGTGGCCGTCGCCATGAAAGCCGATGTGCAAGAAGCGGTTGAGGTCACTTTGGAAGCCAAACTGAAAAAGACGGTCTTCATCCTGAATGTGAAAGCGATTTCAAACCGAATCGGTCACGCGCCAACCACAGCTGCAAGCTGACACACAAGATAAAAGCGTCAAGAGTATGTCATGAGATCGCCTTAACAGCTGCTGAATGAAGTTGCAATAAAGGCGAAAAATGGAAAGCGCCACAAACATATACGAGGAGGCTTTCCATGAAATATATTTTAAGTTCGTTTCTTATTGTCTTTGGGATGAGTTCCTTGGCCTTTGCCGGAGAGCTCGACAACGAACGCGGAGTCACCAATAAAGACACCATGAAAGGCACGCTGATTTTGCGTGTAAATAAGCACACCAATAAAGCAGAGTATGTCGCCACTGAGAAAGTTATGACCAACAAAGATAAAGCCCGAAGCTTTAGCAAGACAGCGAATTATAAAAACGTCCCCCACGGTAAAATGAAAAATGAACTCGATCGCGGCGGTGGCTCTTCCAGCTGGTACTTCTACAATGGATATAATGGTGGGTGCAACGGAGGGTACGGATGCAACGGCGGTTACAATGGAGGATATAACGGCGGATACGGCGGTGGTGGATACAATGGTGGGTATGGTGGTGGCTACGGCGGCGGTTACTATGACGGAGGTTATTATAGCGGCAACTATGGCTACTACAGTCCCTACTGCAATTACTATGGACAAAACTATCAACCCTACTATTACTATAATGCCGGCGCCTACAATTATTACTACTACGGCAGCTGCAACTGGGGTGGCGGATATGGTTGTTACCGCTAACAGAGTCGTAATTTGAATCGCTCATTGAAAATAAAAAAAAAACCCGGTGATAGGGCCGGGGTTTTTCTTTATAGCTAAGCTAAAATTACAAGCTGATCATCACACCAGCGCGGATACCGTAGGTTTCCATCTGCAAGTTCATCGCAGTCGAACCAATGTAACCGTTTGGCTGAGAATTACTGACGTTGTTCACGCTCGTTTGGTAGTCACCTTCCAATAAGATGGCAAACATCTTCGTAATGCGCACTTGACCACCAAGACCCACGGCATAGCGGAAATCCACGCTTGAGAAAGCACTCTTTGTGTTGTTATCTTGGATCAAGTTGCTATTGTATCCAGCCACGCCATAACCATAGTACGGAGTGTATGGATTGTAGATGCCCGGAGCGACCATATTCGCATTGTAATTCTGCATGTTCGACATCGTGCCCGTTGAATCCTGCAACATCGAAGCAACTGCTCCAGCGCGTGCATACAAACGAAGATCTTTATTATTGACGACGTTGTAACGAACCATGATCGGAAGCTCGATATATTTATTTTGATATGTGAGGTCCCAAGTTTGGACACCCATGCGATACTCTTCACGAGAAGAGCGCTCTGCGTACATCACTCCGGTTTCAAACTGGAGTTTGCCTCGGCCGACGAGGATTCCTACACCGCCTTCATAACCTGTCGCAGTTGTGAAGCTATAGCCCGGCGATGTTTCACCTTTGAATTTCGCAAAAGTGATCCCGCCAACCGGGGCGATATGAATCAACTCACCTTGAGCTACAGGCTTTGCGCTTACCGGCTTCATAGCCAGCGAAGCTTCGGCATCGATTTCCTTTTGGATATCACTTGCCTGCGCCACAGACGCACTTAAGGATACCGCCAATAAAAAGCGATAAAGCATTCCCATCTTTTTCATAAACCTCTCCTATCGAAATTCTCTAGGAGCAAAATCTATGGTACGCCAAATGCCCTTATATTGTTTTAAAAGTACTTCTGCCACCCTCATAACGGCCTTCCACTGGCAATTTGTTAGACACACAGAAATTTCATAGACAGGGACCCCAAGGGGAGAGCATCCTTTTTCAAGAATGTCGCAAATTTTGACACCACTGATTTTAATCTCCTTCAGCTTCGCCGCCGGGACGCCTTCCCCGCAGCTGGAAGTAGGGCTTTCAGAGGTTGGCCCCCTGGCTTATAAAGAAAACGGGGAACTCAAAGGGATCAATTATGACATTCTAACCCAGCTGGAAAAGGGATCGGGGCTCAAGTTCAACTACACCCTTTATCCCCACGCCCGCCTCATTCATTCTATTGAGCAAACCCATTCAGACCTTGCGATCTTTTTTGCTGTCAATTGCCTGAAGTACGCGAAAACCTATGAGATCCAAACGGCCCTTCACAAAGCTCATTTGGGTCTCTATTTAAAGGATGCTGTGACACTCAAGAAAGAACACCTGCAAATAGGTATGATTCGCGGCACGTGCTCACGATTGTCTTCTCAAGCGTTGAGGCCGGAAATGATTGTCGAGGTTTCCAACATGGATCAGGCCATGGAAATGATGAAAGCCGGAAGACTTGACGGCGTTTGCGGCGTTAAAGCGGTGATTGATTTTAGCGCAAAGAACAAAGACTTTAAAGGCAAGTTGAAAGTGGCTCAATTAGACTCCGAGCCCATGGAAGCGGTCATCTGCCGCAAAAAAACATTACCTGATGATGTGAAAAAAAAACTGGATGACGCTGCCAAAAAACTCAAAGTGCCACCTCTCGAGTAGAAACAAAACTGATCCCAAAGAATGTGATTATTGCATCCACATACAAGTCCACGTGACCGCAGTCGCAGCAACAGTTCCGCGGATGGCGATTTGATTAACAGTTCCCGTGGCTCTTGCATAAAGGGCGCTTGCAGCAGAGAGCGAGGCCCCTGGACTGCAAGAGACCGCCACTGCCGTTGAAGCCGGAACTCCGGTACAAGTCACATTGGTTTCCGTTGTCGCCAAGGCCGTGCTTGCGACCGAACAAACGCCGGAGGCGGTGAAAGCAGTGCCGGTCGAACCGATTTTGACTTTACCTGTCCCTGCTTGAATGACCGTCGCTGAAGCCCCACCCGTATTCCCAAGGGTCGTCGTACTTCCGGAGGCCGATTGCGCCGTGAGATTGGTGGCTGCCGTCACCGTCAAGGCTCCCGCGGAGGTCGTGACCGATGCCCCTGATGGCAGAGTCAAGCTTCCGCCACTCACGGTGAGACCGCCCGCGCTGATGGTCAAACCGTTCTGAAAGACGCCGGCGCTGGAAAAAGTCTTTGCGCCGCCGACGGTTTGCGCATTGGATAGATCCATCGGAGTCATCCAGCTGAGTGTTCCGGAGCCATTGTTTGCAAGGACTTGACTGGCTCCGCCTTGGGCGGGCGGCAAAGTCATAGAATAACTGGTTGTCGTTCCTGCTGCTTGCACAATCACGGAACCAGAAACGGAACCGTTAAACTGATGGCCCGCCGAAATCGAAATTCCGCTCCCATCCAGACTGAGAATTTTATTAGCCTGGGCCGTGGTTGTTTTATCGATCGTCAATAAACCGGCGTTGCTGATCGTGGCATCTCCGGAAAGAGAGACGCCCGCGGCGACATTCGAAGAATTTCCGATAAAAATATTTCCACTCGCCAAAGTGGACGATAATTTGGAATTAAAAAGGTTGTATTCGGTTTTACTAATCAATCCCGCAGTGACAGACGTCGTTGAGGCCATTGGAATATTGAGTGTGTGAGTGCTAGCTGCCGAGGACCACGCTGGAGCTGTTCCTGTGGTGCCGATGGCCAGCGTCTGCGTGCTCGCCGTCAGCCCATTGAAGTTATTCAATCCCGCACCGGCAACACCGATAGATCTCACGGTCGTGCCGTCATAATATTTCAGCACGTTGGTTGTCGAGTTGTACCAAACTTGGCCTGTCGAAGGAGTGCTCGGATCCGTTGCATTGTTTTGCATTGAAGACCCCCAAGTCCCATCGCCACGTAAAAAATCTGTCACTGCTCCTGAAGTGTTGACCGTCGCGAGGCCCCCCAAACCAAGAGCGGTTCTTGCCGCCGCCGCGCTCGCAGCTCCGGTACCGCCGTTGGCAATGGCCACCACGCCTGTGACATTCCCCGCAGTGGTCGCTGTCGTCGCCGTAGTGGCATTCGTAGCATTTGTGGCATTTGTGGCACTTGTCGCCGTCGTCGCCGTCAGTGCGGTGTTGGCTTGATTGCAAATCATCGCCATGGGCGAGGATACAAGACTGATACCAGCAAAGGTGGCATCATCCGCGCCACCGAAACCATCTTTATTTAAATCCACGACCACATCGACCGTATAGACATCCGTATTCGCGGCGTGGGTGAATACTGTCGGATCAAACGCGTTGGATAAGGACTGACAATTGGAGTTACCGGACAAGACCGAGGTAAAAATCCCATTCACAACCGGCACACTCGACGCCGAGTCTTGACACCACACCACGGTGGAATTTTGTTTCACAAGAAAGCGCATAGAGTAACCTGTGGCATCGTTCAAGGGCGTACTTCCTTGTTTGAGATATCCTTGTACCGCCACACGGTTGTTAAAAAACGCCGCGGATGATTGCAAGCTCACCAGAAAAAGTATTAGCGTCAAAATTTTTATCTTCGATCCCACTCCAGACCTCCTAAGGGCTGAACTGCTTGATGTAGTTGGCAAACCCAAGCTCCATGATATATCCGGTGTTGCCAGTCGAGCTCTTGGTTTGCGAGCCCACAGGCCCCATATAAAAATTCGTCAGAGTCGTCCCCGCCGAAGTTAAATTTGCAAGATTCGGAGCCACGTTGAGCAAAGAGAAACCGGTCGCTGGATAATTCGGATGCCCATAACCCAGCGTCGTGGTGTTGGTCACCGTGGCTAGGGAGACATTCAAAGTCACACGCACAGGTTGATCCTTCGTATCGTAGGCAGTGATCGTCACTGAGGTCGCACCGAAGGCCATACAGCCAGTGAAGCGAAAAGTGTCGGCAGAGTTGCTTTCGGTCGTCGTCATACCAGTTAAGGTCAATTTGCTTATGGCCGTTTGATTATAAGTACCGTTAAACACGACCTCTGTCGTATTGCCAGTACATCCTCCGCTTCCAGGATCCGCCATAAAAGCTTGCGTCGTCGTAAAAGGAGGATTGAGAGTCATGGCAGCGCCATTATTAATGTAAGTGATATTCGTCCAAATAGGAGTTATTTCCGCCAATGGATCAACGGAATTTTTATTCTTACCGCTGCCAGGACCACAGCCCGAAACCGTGAGGACCATAGGTCCTAACAGCAACGTGATCAAAATGGTCGGGAATATCTTACTGAACATCTTTTTTTTCCGTCGAAAGATCATTGGTGTTAAAGATCGGTCAAGGAGATGCTTGACTGTATGACGAAAATAAAAAGAACGCTCGATTCGAAAACCAATCTAAGGATTGGAGCGAGCAGAATTACGTAGCGGATGATTGCATGTTCACCATTTCAATTTGGCCTTTATAGAACTTCAAAACTTTCTCAACCGGGTTGTCGAGAGTATAAATCACCTTTTGACCATTCTCGATTTCTTCGCGCTTGAGCGGCACACGCATTTTTGCCGTGGAATATTCTTTACCGCGGACAAATTTAAATTTCTTTTCCTGATCCGTAGCTTCACACCAGTAATCTAAGTAAAAGGAATTGATCGAAGCATTATCTGGAATCAAACCTTGAATCATGCTGGCTTGCTGAAGGATTGCGGGCTGAACATTCTCAAGTTCGAAACGAATGAACCCTTTAGTGGTCGTCAAATCTTTCATCCACATGAGCCAAAGACGAATGCCCACCGAGTTCATTCCGCGGAAATAATCACAGCGCATGAAAAGGGTATTGTCTTTTGTCGGCGGTTTGATTTCCGGCAAAGAACAGTTTTCACCGAACCACCCGCTCAAATTGATTTTATAAAATTTTTCCGTAATCGTTTCGACCTTGGCTTCAAAGATGCTATTCATCGGCCGAGAAAAACTCTCTTGAATCACTTGTTGGCGAAAGGATTCGGCCGCGCCGATTTTGCTCATCAACAAAGTCGCATCGAAGGGACGCACTAAAATCTGATCGACGCCTAGCTGAACGATAGAACGCACCTCTTCATGACCGACCGTTCCGACAGTCATGATCACACAGGTGTCTTGATCTTTTTGGCGTAAGGTCTGCATGAAATCGCCGAGCTCATCAAAGCCCTCTTTCATCGTTACAAAAATAATTCCTTTGTGAAGACTTTTTTGACTGAGATGAAGAAGCGCTTCTTTGAGGTTTGGACAAACGTGAATTTGCTGAAAGTTCAGATTCGCCAAGAGCTGAGACAATTCCGTTCTACTACCAACATCGGCATCAACAATGATTACGTCACTCATAATTTATTATGTGAAAGAGATGTGTGTGAAGTCCATAAGAATATCAAGAGAATCCAAAACCTCGGCTCGAGGCGCTCGACTATTTAACGTCAAAAATTACGAACGTAAAATCATCCTCTTGAGAAAGCTTTCCTCGAGCCTCATCGAGTTTTTGTTGGATATAGCGCGAGGCCTGGTCTAGGTCCATATAACGACTTTCAATAAGAAGACGAATCAAGCGACGATCTCCGAAGGAGCGGCCCTTCTCAGTCATCATCTCCGTAATCCCATCCGTAAAAATAAACAACCGGTCTCCGGCCTGGAGATCCTCGTTGGAAATACCCGGCTCAAAGCTGTGATTCCCCAGCAGCGTTCCCGTCTCGCCGATAAAACGAACTTCGCCCTCTTGGGTAATTAAAATCATTGAAGGCGCCGCCAGACTATAGGCTCTCAAAGATCGCGTTTTCGGATCATATTCAAACGCCATCAATGACATTAAATATTCCGTTCGCGCCAATCCTTGCAAAAGATTATGCGCGCGATGGAGCATTAACTTTAAATCTAAAGTGCCTTGATTTTCAGCTTCAAGAATTCTGAAGCAAGCCGCGATCGTCGCAGTGATCATGGCAGGTCCAGCTCCGTGTCCTGTCACGTCGCCGACAGCAACATAAATTCTGCCGTCATCCAACGTCTTATACCACCACCAATCTCCGCTACATTGAGCCGCCGCCCGATAGAAACTGTTGAGGCGATAATCTTTGGTCGCGACACTTTTTTGTAGAGGCAAAAACATTTTTTGAACGGCCGCGGTGATCTCCAAGTCTTTGGCAAGTTCACGTCTTTGTACTTCAACACGAGTCAAGCGCGTCGTTTCGAAAGCAATAGTAATGTGATTTGCCAAAGCAGACAAAACCTCCACATCTTCTGCCGTGAAGAGTCCCTTTGCCAAACGGCTGTCCAAATAAACGACGCCTTTGAACTGATCCTGCAAAATCAATGGCGTTGCGATGATACTGCGCAAGTCGTGGATCACCGCACTCGAAGCGCCGATTTGTTCCATCTCATCGGATCCCGTCACCACCAGTGGTTTGCGTGTTTCACGAACGCGACGAACCACCGTGCGGCTATAGCTGCTTGGCTCGTCTAAAGGAACTTTCATTGCGTCTCGGCCGCAAATAAAATTCAGCTGTTTTGTTTCTTCATCCCAAAGGAAGGCAAAAGCTCGCTCGGCCCCCATAACTTTGACAATTTCATCCAAGGCTACATTCGCTTGCTCGAGGGGATCAAAAGAATGAGTTGAAGAAAGGCTCACCTGAAGCAACGAATCTAAAATTCGGCGATCGCCAATTTTGAGATTTCTCGTGGAACTGCTTCTAAAACTTCCTTCGCTGAGCGACGGCGCTTTTACTGGTGGAACTTCGGCTCTCTTAAGAGCGAATTCCTTTTCGAGTTCAACGCGACGGAGTTTCCAGCCATGTCGGTCCGCCAGATTCAAGGCATCCTGAATCTGAATTTTCATGAAGCTCTCTTGGCCTTGGGCTTGCGCAATTCGCGCTCTTTCGCGCGCGATATGATAAATACCGATGACACTATCCGAGAACACCGCCAATTGCTCGGCCTTAATCAATAGCTCGAGAGCTTTGGTGTATTTCTTACGGAAGCGGAATAAACCGGCTTTCGCAATATAATAATGACAGCGATGAATCGGCGTTGGTGCCAAAAGGAAAGATTGCCCTAAAGATATCTGCAGCTTTTTCAGAGCTTGCTTTTGCGCTTCTTTGCCGACAGCTCGTTCTAATTGGCGAAGTCGCAAGTGTGGGATCAAAGATAAAACAAAGCGATGATGATAGTCGAGCATATGGAACGACAGGAAGTCTTCAATGGCTTCGTCGACCTTCGGTCCGACATCTCCATGTTCCAGCGCCAGCAAGACTTGTGTCGCCGGCACATTCACGGCGGTGAATTTCACGCTCTTGCCGATTTCAAAATACTCCTGCCACTTGTTATAGTACAACGGTGTCTCAGGAATCCCACCTAAAATGACCGACTGCGAATACAGACAACCGTAGTAACTTGTCATCATAGAAATATTATTTGTTTTTTCCATTACCGGCAGATTCACCAGACTCCATTGGACGGCCTTATCGGCATAGCCGCGGAACATATAGTGATGCGAAATCACTCCACACAGCTGAGAAATCACCCACGTGCCCGTGTATTTTTCTGCACCTGGGAAAGCCTCCACAAGAAGTCTTTCACCGAGCTGGGCATCACCAGCAAATTCCATAGCAGCCGCCGCATAAACTTCGACATACGCTTTCGCTGCGGGATCTTTAATTCTTTCCGCAACCGCAAGACCGGAATTCACATAAGTCTCACTAAGCCCCTTCAAGCCCGCAAGTCCCCATAGGAGACTTCCTGAAGTGAAACCCTTCGCCATCTCCCGGCTGTCACCTAAGAAGTGAGCGTAATACAACAACAAGAATGTGACCATTGTACAGTCCGTGGGACTTCCGCGCAGGTACGAAGTGATAAAGGCTGTATCATAAATTTCACAGAGAAGCGCGCACTTATCGCGTGCCAAAGATTTCTTCTTGGAGCCTAGGAACCCATAACGTAAGCGCGTTCGTCTTAAAATAAAGAATGCGAAAATATAATACAATAAGGATACGACGAAGAGGAACTTTGTCTGTGGATACGGTTTATCAAGGCATTTCAGTGCTTCGAGCAAATTCGACCAAGCCGTGTTGATATCACCTTCGCTCGAATACGTTCTAGTTTCATAGAACAATACTTCCGCGTTCTGATAACCATTCCGTGCATACTGCCGAGCGGCTGTGAAGGCCTCATGTGCATCTCGAAGGCGTCCCGTATGCATGCAAGCTTTTCCAAGAGCCAGAAGCGTGCTAAAGCTTTCTTCATCTTCTAATTTGCACTGAGCTCTCAGGTCCGTAGCATTTGAAAGAATCTCAATCGCCATATCGTAGGCATAATTTTCCAATGCCAAAATACCTGCGCGCGCATTGGCTCGGAAGACGAGTTCCGGATTTGTCGAAACCTCCCCCGCCGCCGAACAACGAGCTAAAAGGAAGATATTTTCCTCGGCGCGAGTGTCGTCGGCACTGAGGAATTCCGCCAACTGTTGATTGAGAATTTGCAGATTCGGCCCAGGAATGTCCTGATATATGGCTTCCCGGATTCGGTCATGAACGAATTGGTATCCGCCACTCTCCAAAGATTCAATCAAGTGGCCTTTTTCCGCATTTTGCAGAAGACCGCTGATGGTCTCTTCATTATGGCTTGTTACCGCCGCTAACAAGGAAGGATGAAACTTCATTCCCACGACAGAAGCACAAGCGAGGATATCTCTGGTCTCGCGGTCCAATTCTTTACTTCGAGCCAGTACGAGATCAAAAACGTCGGTTGCAAGATTCAATTTTCGCAAGCCTGCTTCGTTCAGTTCCCACTGACCTTCACGTAAAAACAGCGCGCCGGAAGTTAGAAGAGAACTCACGTATTCAGAAATAATAAACGGATTTCCGTTAGAAACGGTTTTTAACTTTTCAACAATTGATTGATGAATGCCACGATCTCCCAGTTGCGCACGTAGGAACGTCGCCACGGCCTCCAGCGACAGTGGTAACAGACGAATGTCTTCTTTCAAAGCCGCGCCGAGGGATTTTTTGAAGACCAGTGTTTTTGCAACACTTTGGGAGTCATTTCGCGACATCAGAATCAACATCAGCGGGAAATCCGTCAATCGCTCGGCGAGCGCCTGCAGAATATCCAGCGTCACCGAGTCCGCCCACTGAATATCATCAATCACAAAGACCAGCGCTTCAAAACGAACCGAAAGATTTTCGATGAAACCCACGACGTCCTCACGGAATCGTTCCGGAGTCGCATTTTGATCGCCCGGCGTGAAGTAGCCCCGGCCTTCGAGAATTTTTTCAAGCCCTGAAGAGAGGCGAGACACCATGGCTTCGCGTCCTTCAGCGGCCGAACGAAGAATATTGAGATTCGTGGGGCGCATTTCACGGCTGAGTTTTTCAGCATCATTCACGAGGGAATCGAAAGCTTCCCGTAAGGGCGCTAACGGAACATTGCCTTCGAGACTGTTGCATTTTCCGCGAAGAACCAATACGTTATTGGCACGCGCTTCAACAAGCAGTTCCCGCGACAGTCGCGTTTTACCACCACCGGGCTCCCCTTCAATCGTCGCAACACCGCCGTGACCACTCAGCGCCTCCAGGTAAACTTTGCGAAGTTGCGTTAGCTCCTGTTCCCGGCCCGCCAGGGGCAGGTCCGCAAGACCCACAATCGCCTTGTCGTTTTCACCGAGACGCCATGGCTGACCGCTCATGATTTGCTGCTCGATCTGATCAATCTTGTCGAGATCCGACATCAAGCCTTTTGCGGATTGATAACGATCATCGGGATCTTTCGCTAAAAGTTTTTGCACCATCAGCGAAAAAGCTTTGGGAACAGTTGGGTTGAGATTATGAATGGGCTCGGGTCTTCGTACAGCATGCTGCTGAATCAGATCCGTGATGTTCGTGCCTGTGAATGGCACTTGGCCCACGGCCGCTTCGTAGAGTGTAATTCCAAGAGCGTACAAATCAGAACGTCCATCCACCGGCCTTTTCAAAACGCCAATTTGTTCGGGAGCGGCGTATTGCAAAGTTCCGACGAAGTCGTGTTGCTCTTGAGCTTTTTTAATTTCCTCTTGATCGCCGACTAAGCCGAGGTCGATCAAGTGAAACGAGGAGTCCTCATTGATCACGATATTGCTGGGTTTAATATCGCGATGAACCATTTGATAGCGATGAAGTTCATGCAAGACATCCGCCAGCGTTCTTGCCAGCAACATCAAACGATACACTGGCAAACGCTGTTGACGAATCTCCAGATCCAAATTGCGACCGCGTACGATATTGGTGACAAGAAAATTTTGTCCATTGATTTCGCCGACATCGACGACACGAATGAGATTGGGATGACGAAGTCTGGAGATGGCCGCGGCTTCTTTACGGAATTGTAGCTTCTCGGCTGCGCTAAAGCCATTGCCCGGAGTGTGAAGCAGCTTCAAGGCAAAGTACTCGCCTCGCTTCTCCACTTCATACACCACGCCCTTAGAACCTCTTCCGAGCTCCGAAAGGATGTTGTAACTTCCAATAGTTTTTAACTGTTGTGCTCCCAAAACCCCAACCCCAGCAATTCGATATTTCATCGGTGAAAACGAGGATTTACCTGAGGGAAAAGCTTTGTAAAAGGCGCCTCAATTTAAGAAAGAAAGTCAGTTCTGGACCTTCACCGTAACGACACTTGTGTCAGCCGTGCCATCAGGCCGTTCCTCCCAAAAATGGTGACACAAGTGGATTGAATTTCAATTCTTTAACTCTGCACTGACCTTCGCCACGGTCACTTTTACACTCCTACCCCCAACTATGCCTGTTGAAAACGGCAACGTAAATCATGGAAATCTCATAATGAGACAACCTAGTAAACCAATTTAGACCTATAATAATGGAAGGGGCCTGCGTGGTCCTATGGGTGGGGGAAATGAATTTGAAACTCGGTTTGAAGCTGTTCATTCCGCTTGCGGGCGTGATTATTTCACTCCTGTTTTTTCAAAACTGCGGAAGAATCGGCGGATTTTCTCTTAAAGAAAATTTAGACTCCGCAAGCCTCGGCAGTTCCGGAGACCCAGGACCCCTTATCGTTCCCAGCACACCGGTCACGCCGGGACCACCTGCGGCTCCAGACGCGGACTGCATGGCAGAGTCTGCCCCACCGGTAGCTCCTATCCTGCGAATCACAAAAAATGAATACAACAACGTCATTCGCGACCTCTTCGGTTTAACCAATGACTTTTCCATGAGCTTCAACAGTGATCGCTACGGTTCTGCCGGCTATTCTACAGAGAGTGAGGCCCAATCTCTTTCGGCGGCCATCGTGAATGATTTTTGGGTCGCTTCCAAAGCTGTTGCCGATGCCTTATTTAGCAAAAATCCGAATCCGCTTTTTGCAACCTGCTCCTCCGGAGACACCTGCGCAAAAACCATCATCAAAGATCTCACGACGAGGGCTTACCGCCGTCCAGCAACGCAAGCGGAATTAGATAAGCTCTTCAATTTGTACAAGGCTTCCAGCAGCACGGTCTTTGCCGATGCGATGAAGTTGGTTGTCAGAAGTGTGCTAATGATGCCGCAATTTATTTTCCGTGTTGCTGAAGCTCCCACCAACGGCGCAACCCAAGTGGCTTTGAACGACTATGAACTGGCCAGCCGCTTGTCTTTCTTCATTTGGGGCTCCATTCCAGACAGCGAGCTTATGAATCTTGCGGCTCAAGGCACTCTGAAAAATCCCGCGACGCTGGAAGCTCAGGCCCGCCGCCTTCTCAAAGATCCGCGCGCAAAATATCTCACGAAAACTTTCGGCCGTCAGTGGCTTTCCATGGATAGCTTTGACAAAGTGACGATGAGCACAGATCGCTTTCCGAACTGGAATGCCAGTATGAAGGCCTCAATGAAAAATGAAACTGAAGCTTTCATTGACAACGTTTTTTACACCGACCAAAGCATCATGGATTTCGTCGGTGGTAACTACAGCTTCTTGGATTCAAATGTCGCAACCCTTTACGGGGCTTCCGTCGGCTCTACCAGCCAATTTATGAAAACCACTCTGGACCAAACGCGCTTTGGAATTTTAACTCATCCTTCGATTCTTTCCATGAACTCATATGCGGACCACACAAGTCCCGTCCGCCGTGGTAAATGGACGCTGGAAAGAATTCTCTGCAATCCTCCAGGATCACCACCCGCCGACGTTCCTCCGCTGCCCCCTGCGCCGAGTGGCGACGATCTTCGTGATGAGTCTTACATTCGTCAAAGATTGGCTCAGCATCGACTTCAAGGAGCCACTTGCAATGGCTGTCACTCGATCATGGATCCCGTGGGCTTGTCGTATGAAAACTATAATCCCATGGGTTCTTGGCGAAATACTTATATTAACGGGCAAACGGTCGATGCCTCCGGCATGCTGCCTACGGGTGAAAAGCTTCGCGATTTTTCCGACTTGGCTAAAATTTTCCAGACGGATTATCGCTATCCAACGTGCTTCACCTCCAACCTCATGAGTTTTTCTCAAGGGGTGAATATGAAGAAATTTACAAATCGTTGCACGATCGCCCTCGTTAGAAATGCCGGTACCGGAAATACCAAAAAGTTTTCCGACCTCGTCGTAATCATTGTCAAAAGTAGCAGCTTTAGAAGCCGCACGGTTGGAAACTAAGGAGTCTTCATGAAAAAATGGGAAATGCAACGTAGAACATTTTTGAAAGGCGCCGGAGTTTCCATCTTGCTGCCTGTATTAGATGCGATGACACCTTCGATGGCCCGTGCGGCAACCGCGGGAGCTCCAAGACTCGCCGTCATCCACTTGCCTCATTCCATCTATGGCGGTGGCTACGATGCGAGCAAGAACGATGCTTCTCGCTATTTTGCAGCCGATGCTCCCAATCCCGACGGCCAAGGGGCTTGGCGACCGAAAACCAGTGGCGCCTTTACAGGAAACTTGCCGGTTCATTTAGCGCCGCTGGATGCCTATAGAAAGCAATTTTCAATTGTCAGCAATTTGACCTGCTTTCCCGGCGACAGCGCCGGTTTTTCAAACAGTCACTCGTCTTGTGTTTCTGCTTGGTTGACCGCCGCGTACAAAAAACAAAGTGACGTCTCTCCAGATCAGATGAGCAACCCACCGGACTCCATCGATCAGTTTATCGCCAATGCTTTTGGTTATACTCCGGGATCCACCATCGTCTCGTCGGCGTCTGGTGGCGACTACAGCGAAGGCCCCGGCGGCCATGGCGGTTACATTTCCTACAACACCAAATTAGGCAACAGCAGCACGGTGGTGCCGAAAGAAACCGATCCTGTGAAATTATTTAACCGCCTCTTCGGCAGTTGCAAACCGGGCTCGACAACCACACCTATTCCAAGCGCGATGGATGATAAAAGCATCTTGGACTTGGTGATGGATCAAATCTCCGTGGTGCAAGCCAAGGTCGGAAAGGACGACAATATTCGTCTGGATTCTTATCTGCAAAATATCCGTGACCTTGAGAAACAAATTAACACCACGATGACAACACCGATGGGCTGTCCAACTCTGCCGAAGTATGATCCCGCTCTCAACGGCAGTGAGCTGGACTGGGTTGCGGTGAATCGCTTGTTTGTGGACGTGATGGCCCTGGGCATGGCCTCCGATATCATGCCGATTGCGACTCACATGCCGGAGGTCGAAGTCGGTGGTGGTGTGGAATTTTGGTCGCGCGTGCAGTACTACAGCGACTTCGTCGGCATCGGTGGAAACAAAATCAATCTCGATACGAAAATCACCGACATTCACTTAGAAACCATCCACAACGCTTGGAACGGCAACGTGTACTACATTGAGCAATACATCGCCCTCACTCGCCTTTCAATGCTCTTTGTGAAACGGCTCTTCGACAAGCTGGGCTCGATGCCCGCGGAACCCAATGGCAATACACCGCTCGATAATTCCATCATTCTTGCAGGCTCCAGCCTCGCGGAAGGCCGTCACTTCTATCACAACCTGCCATTCCTCATTGGCGGTGGTAAGAAGTATGGACTCAACCAAGGCCAGCACATCGCGATGCCCGCCTTCACTGGAATGGGAGATTTCTTCTACACAATGCTCCAGGCGATGAAAGTTCCCGGTGTAAATTTCAACGGCAACAGCAAAATCCTTAACGGCATTTTTACTGGAGTATAGAGGAGGCGCAAGGCGGAAGCTTTGCCACCTCTTGTTCCATGTTTTGAAAATTCAAACTTTGCGCCGGAGCAAGAGAGGGTTTGTCGCCAAGCTGAATTGTACGGTGAGGACTATCGTAACAGACGTTTCCAAAAAGTTTTAAACTTTGCAGGCCGTAATCTGCGCCGACTAAAAACGTCACATTCCCAATGCCCGGAGGTACGACTCTCAGGTGCCAACCTGAAATATCCATAATATCCAGATAAGTATTTAAATTCCCCATAGCTGTAAAGTTAAATTCATAAAGCCGACCGTTTTGATCAAAGTTCCATGAATTAGCGCGATAAAATCCACGCCCACTCGGAGGTATATAAGTGGCAACACATGCTTGGAGAGAACCCTCGCGATTCATTCTTGTAATTTGCTGGATCATGCCATCAGGATAAAAATTCAAAACACCGAATGTCTGTAATTTTCCTTCATAAACACAAGGCTCCCCCGCCGTGCCTAAAATAAAATCTCTGCCAACGAAGCCTCTTGCTGAACCGTTGTCGAGAGTGACTCGATGAGCTTCGCCATTGGTGTAGAATTCTAAAGGATAGGTGGCCCATTCCTCGGTAACGTCATCTTTGCCCGAAAGCAGAATGGGAATTCCTTTATATTCTGCTCTTGTAATGAAGTTCTCTTGCAAGAACGTCAGATATTCCTGTACGGAGACATTGTTAGAGTTCACTGAATTCAGCCAGCCATTGAATTTTCTTGGAGTCTCCGAATCCGTCTGGGGACTTGGAGGAAGGGATAGTTCGCGATAAATCAACTCATGCATCACAAGTGCGCCTTTGTCATAAGCGCTCAATTGATCCCACCAAACGGAGCTAATGTGATAACGAGCTTCTTTGCTATTCTTAGGAGCCCTTTGAAAAACGACCAACTCTATTGTGCAGTCCGGAAACTTAATCGCCAGACCCATGTCATCGATCGGCTGAAAAGTATATGGGAGCATTTCTGCTTCTTGGAAAAAAGTCTTATACCACCCTCTATAAAGACTGGCTCTTTGTGGATTGTACTTTTCAACTTTAGAAATCAGATACTCGACTCGCTCGTCAACACTTGAAGCTTGCCCAAGATCCAGCGTGTAATTATAGCGAGCCGGCGCCTCTTTGAGCTCATAGGTTCTGACTCCGTCTTTACAAACAGCCGCGAATCCTCCGTCCCCTCTTTCGTACCAGGTATCACGAGCTTGACTGAAAAATGGAATGAGAGTCAAAATTGCGGTCACTAAAATCTTTTTCATAGTTATAAATCCTTCGATAACGGAAAAAGTTGAATGTTCAATGTATAGACTTGGTTTTGCGTCCCCTGAGTCAGGAGATGCGCAAGTTTTCGACGGAAAGTACGAATCAAAGTTTTCGCCTCTTGCAATTTTCTTTCATCGATCGGCAGAGTGATAGAGGAAATATCTCGTTTGTCGAGAGGAACATGGGGCATACTTTCAACCACATGCCTTAGAGTGTCCTGATGGGCCAACCGCAAAAATTGATTGGGCACCCCCGTTGTGGTCGATACGGGCCCGCCCGTGGTGAGTTGAACTTGCCCCCCTTCCCATTTGATGAGTCCAATGCGCGCGAGCCTTTCGAGTGAAGCTGCGGCGATCTCAGCAGCAATGCCAAGCCGTTCGCCGATCCACTCCGGCTCAGGCTTAAAGTCCTTTGTCGACACCAACGACAGAACCGCCAGGTGATACCACTCAACGATCATCGCCAGCTCATCCTCTTTCAAAATACGCGGATCTGGAGCGCGTTTGCTCTTTTTATCGGCTTCACAAAGATGGAGAAAGTATTCAGTTTGCGTGTCATCGAATCCGAGCTCTCCAGCGATCTGCTGCGCGACTTTCTTCGTGATGATGCGCTCGCCGGAAAAATAATGCGTCAGACGCCCTGGATTCACCCCGATCAGCTTTGCAAAGGACCTTTGCGAATAGCGCGGGTTTCTATTTTTTTTGATTTGAAACTGGGCCAGTAAAAATTCGGAAGCACGTAACATGACCGAACGTTTGCAATAAAAATGGAAACAGTCAAAAAAAAACACCTTGCTGTGTACGGACAAAAAGAAAGAAATGCGTTGCCCCCAGCTGCTGGCAACGTTTTGGCGAACTCCTCAGTAATTACAATTCACCTGCTTATTATAAATGGCTAGAATTTCCGCTGCAGTCAGGGCCTTGTTGAACACCACGACCTCGTCCAACAACCCTGTATAGATCTCATTCGTGGTGTCATAACCACTGATCTGGAAATTGTAGACTGTATTTTTGGGAGGGCCAGAGCTTCCCATGCTGCAATTGTACTGGAGGGGCTGACTGACCCCGTTGTAATAAACCTGAAAATTATTGGTCTGATGCCAGGTGGCTGCAACGTGCACCCAAGTATTCGCCGCCACCGTGGAAGTGGCAGGAGCGTTGCAAGTCCAGCCCGTGCCATCGGAGCTGGCGTAAAAATTCGCAGCCAGTCCGGATCCAATATCTTGAATCTGCAGTTTGTAAGACATCTCTTTTCCCACGAGTGTTTGGGTCCCACCGCCATTGTGCTTGACCCAGGCCATAACGGTTCCCTCACTCAAACCGCTGCCGTTTAGACTCGCTGGGTTTCCCATGGTGATATAGGTAGTGCTTCCGAAAGAGACGACGCTTTTCACCTTTCCCGCGGCATAGGAACTACCGGCATTTTTTGCTGTGCCCGCCGCACCGATCGCCGCAGGAATCGCTTCATTGTTGGCGATAGAGGCCCCCACAACGCCATTCAAATTCCAGTAACCAACGACACTCGCCCATTGCGGCGTCCACTTCGAATTCAACTCACAAGTGTCACGCCAAAGAGCAAAAGGGATAATCGCTTCAGAATTTAAGGTAAAAAGCAGTGAAAATAAAAAGAGAGTTTTCTTCATGCTTCTTATTTTAGAAGCACTCTCCCGAAGGACCTACTGCAAAACGGCTCGGCGTTTACTATTCATTGCCCGCACGTCGGGGCAACGTCTTACGAGGGTTCACTTTCTGCACGAATTTCTGTCGGAGTTTATCCTGTTGCCAGCGCTTTCTTTGTTCTGCGTCTCGATTTAAGTAGAACTCCCGGGCGATGGCATTTTGTGTTTTCAGCTCATGAGAACGATAGAAAAAATAGCCGCCAACGGCAGCAACACCCACAAGTACAAAAATGAGGGCGTAGAGTTTACGGTTTGTATTTCCAGAAATCATAGAGATATCCTCGGGCACCGTAGGCATCGTAACCATGTCCGCCGTAGAGCCAAATATTATTACTCGAATCAATCCAAACTTGCTCATAGATCCGGGCGCCAGGAGAGTTCCCGCTACTCGGATTGCCTTTGGTGCCGTATGTTCCCAGTTGATCCACGACATTGGATCCTGTCATCCATGTCCATGTATTGCCCGTGGGATCGTACTTCCAAAAATCATTCAAATAATCATCCGAGCCGGTACTGTCGTGACCCCAACCGCCAAACACCCAGAGCTTGTTATTGCTATCGATGAGCATGCGTGAAACGTTACGAGTCCCAGGCGCGTTGGCGGTGCTCGCCACACCTTTCGTCCCATAAACACCGTTTGTAAAGGCCGTGTTGAACCCTGAAACCCATGTCCATGTTCCTCCCACGGGATCATATTTCCACAAATCCGAGAAATTGGAATCAGCGCCAGCGCTATAAAATCCATAACCGCCAAAGATCCAAAAGTTCCCCGAACTATCAACAACCCCCGAAGCATCTCGACGGGAGCCCGGAATGTTCGCGGTGTTGGCGGTGCCCTTGGTTCCCCATGTGGGATTGCCATTGGCGGTCTTAGAGCCGCTCACCCATGTCCACTGACTGTTGCTCGGATTGAATTTCCAGAGATCGCTCAAATACCCTTGAGTCGGAGAAGCCGCTCCATCCATACCGAAACCGCTAAACATCCAGAAATTTCCCGAAGCATCTTTCCAAGAAGCCATGGCTTCACGCGAGCCGGGAATATTCGCAGTACTGCCAGTTCCTTTGGTGCCGTGAGTTCCACCGGCGCCATTGGTACTGGGACCCGCCACCCACGTCCATTGGCTATTGCTGGGATTGAATTTCCAAAGATCGTTGAGAAGACCGTAGTTGTATGCACCATCGATACCAGAGCCGCCAAAAACCCAAATAATGTCGGAGCTATCAATCCAGCCGGCAGCCAATTGACGAGCTCCCGGATAATTATTCGTACTCCCGGTCCCCTTTGTGCCATAGACACCGGGCTGTTCAGGATAAGCAGGACCACTCATCCATGTCCATTGGCTCGTGGCCACATTGTAATTCCAAAGATCGCCCATTAAACCGTTACCACCCTGAGGAGAAAATCCACGGCCGCCGAAGAGCCACAGATTTCCTGAGCTGTCGCGCAGTGTGAGGGCGCCATAGCGGCCCCCAGGAGAATTTGTGGCGCTCGCAACACCCAAAGTTCCTGTATTGTTATCCCAGTTAGCATCACCGGGACCGTTCACCCAAGTCCATTGGAGATTGGACGGATCAAAACTCCACAAGTCGTTAAGATAAGATTGCAATGTCGAGGTGCTTTTCAAGTAACCCCAACCACCAAAGAGATAAATTTTTGCGGTGCTGTTTTCGTACCACATCGAAGCCAGAAGGCGCGAGCTGATCAAATTGGCGGTGCTGCCAACCCCTTTGGTTCCGTAACTACCTGATTGCGAATCTTGCTGGTTAACAAGGTTCGCCCCCGAGACCCAGGTCCATTGATTATTACTCGGATCAAATTTCCAGAGGCTGTTGAGAAGCCCGAGGCTTCCGGCGGAATCATAGGCCTGACCTTGATAAACCCAAAAGTTCCCCGAGGCATCTCGGGTGTGAGAGGAATCTGACATTCCGCCAGGGCTGTTCGCAGTGCTGCCCGTGCCTTTGGTGCCATAGGTGCCAGAGGCATCCACAGTGTCGGAACCACTCACCCAGGTCCACTTACCCGTGGCAATTTCGTATTTCCAAAGATCATTCAAGAAATCGACTGTGCTATTTTTATCGCGGCCATGACCAGCCATGATCCACACATACGAAGAGCTACTATCGACCCACAGCATAGGACTCACGCGCGCGCCTGGTTTATTACTCGTACTGCCGGTTCCCTTCGTGCCATACGTGGGATTTTGGTCTGCCGTGTTCGCGCCACTCATCCACGTCCACTGACTCGTGGTGGGGTTAAATCTCCAAAGATCGTTGAGCTTCCCTACTGCTCCCGTGCTGTCGTGACCTTCACCGCCGAAGAGCCACAAATATCCAGAAGAATCGACGTAGCCCACTTTCGAGCTGTTCATACGAGCCCCCGGGACATTGGCTGATGCCGCAGTTCCTTTGGTTCCATAAGTTGGACTTTGATCTGACCACTTATCGCCCGAGATCCAAGTCCACTGACTTGTGGAGGTGTCGAACTTCCAAAGGTCATTGAGATAACCAGAACCGTGACCCACTTCATCGTTACCCCAGCCGCCGAAGAGCCACAGGTTGCCAGAAGCATCTCTCCACGCGGTGGCGTGGTCACGACCGCCGGGATAGTTCGCCGCATTGGCGACTCCTTTAGTCCCATACACTCCGCCCTGGCCGCCGATAGGATTGCCAGCGACAAAGGTCCATTTGCTCGTGGCAATTTCGTACTTCCAAAGGTCCCCTAGGTAGGTACCTGATTGATAAAAATCGCCACTATCATAACCAATGCCGCCAAACAGCCACAAATATCCCGCGCCATCGGTCCAGGTCACAGCGTTTTGGCGGACTCCGGGATGATTGAGAGTGCTCCCTGTGCCCTGGGCGCCATAATTGCCGTAATGTTCTACTGTGTCGAAGCCGCCGACCCAGGCCCAGCCGCTACCTTGAGTTTTCCAAAATGCAAAAGGAATGATGTGCGCAAAAGACGGATGAAAAGTTGCAAGAATACAAAATGCAACCGCGATACCAAATATCGTTTTGATGACCCTGCTGTTTACGTACCCCATACTTCTATTTTAGATGAAACCACTGAGACAGTATACTTGATAGTCTTACTAACAAATTTAGTGCACACTAATCTAAATTGGGAACACCTCAAAATGAGACACTGGAGCCAAAGACGGCTAGGTGATGTTGTTCGATGAAATCGAGAAAACACCCGTCGGTGTCTCATAGCCCCCACCATACTCAAACTGATCTGTCCCCGTCGGACCCAACTTATAAATGAGCTCGCCGTTGGTATGGAGAATCACTTTATCATAGAGATAACCACGAACCGATTTACCTCCGTAATCACCAACATTGAGGAGTGAAACTTCTGTTCCTGCATTGCCATTGTCTTCTGCTGTAATCGGATCCACCATTCGCGAGTCGCGCAAAGTTCTCACGATGGATTTAGAATTGACGTCAAGCCAATCAATGCGCTTATCTCCACGCGAGACCGCGATGTATTGATAGCGAACCACATCTGTAGATTGGCCCGCAGCACCTGTTCCAGTCCACGGCCAATGTCTCATATGAGCTAAGCGCGTAATATTGCGACCTGCTTGGAAAGTGCTGACCTGTTTTGGGTTCGCACCCGCGCCGCCTGTCTGAAGTCCATCGACATCGTACACATGAACGACGCCATCTTCAGTTGCAATCACGCCGCGGTTATCACCGTAAATCGAAGCACTAATCGCTGTCACTTGTTTGTCGAAACTTAGTGTCGCCGCGACCTTCGGTGCAAAATCTGGAGCTTGAGAGAAGACTGGAGGCCATTGCGTATCGCCCATGCCGGTGTTAGCAACATTAGCGCGGAACGTATTCCAATCATCAAACATGCCCTTACGAATCTTTTGGAAGAGCGGCGTTAAGTCCACCACCAAAACTTTTTTCTCATAGCGCGAAGACACTAAAGCAAAGCCATGCTCATTCACCGAGTTGCATTTACCCGTGTTGAAGCAGGACCAATTGGTTTTATTGGTCAGAGTAAAACTCCCCGGATCCACCTGACCCGGCAATTGATTGAGTCCTTGACCGATCAGACGATCACCGACGGCTTCTACCGCGGTTGGCGCCACGATTCCTGGCAAATCGATGTAGCCCAGAAGTTTCATGAACGTCCACATCGAGTAGTTCTGGAATCCTGGATAGAGTTCATTCCACTCATAATTCCAGAATGTATCCGTAGGCTGAGTTCCCCCAAGAGCAATGACTGCAAGTTTGGCTGTGAGATTTTGTGTATCCCACAAAGTAATAAGCGCAAATTCGCCGGCATTGGTCACAGCCGCCGCCGTCGGCACTAGATTCGACGGGAACGGTTTATAGTAAAAAGGGATATTGGCCGTGTTGTAACCGCTCACACTAATTTGCCCGGTTTGAAACACGATCAGAGCTTCGGCGGAGTAGGCCGTATTTCCCATAGCACGGGTAAGCTCCACAAGTTTTGTTGGAACACCGCCAGCAGCATTCATCGCATTTTTCTGGGTGGTTGTTAAAAAGTTCGGGTCGAAATTAATCGCAGGTCGGCCCCCACCATATCTTGTCCAATCGGGTTGCGGCCCAGGCGCCACTAAAAGATGGTCTTGATTAAATGTCTGAATATCATCCACACCGACTTTGGAAATGGCAACGTTGGTGTCAGTGACGTAACCAATCTGACCCGCATTCGAAGCAAAGTCACCCACGTCTTTCGCAGGCGTCCCCATTGTGTAGTAGTAACAAGCTTGGGTATTTTCCGGATCGCAATAATATTTTTGCGGTCTTTCATAGAGCGTCGGCGCACTCACTCCGCCAGGATTGTAATAAGTGGAATCTTTTCCGAAGCGGAAAGGAATCATCGCCGGCGTGCCGTAAGCTGCCGCCATGGCTTTGTAAGCAGCCGCATTAAATCCGCCATTTCCGTCAAAAATCCCCGCAGGGTCCGCATCTGCGACTCCAACTCCTGAAATAGGAGGGGTTGCAGTGGGTGTTGGTGTCGGTGTTGCCGCCGCCGCAATCGTCCAAGAGTAAGATTGGGTTGCGGAATTGCCCGCTTTGTCAGAACCGCGCACAACGAAATTATGAGTGCCGACAGCAAGGCTGGTGTAATTTTTGGGGCTCGTGCAGCTTGCAAACATCTGATTGTCCAGCTGGCACTCCATCAAGTTCACACCCGATAAAACATCACTCACTGTAAATGAAAAACTCGCCGACGTGCTTTGCGTAGAGCTCGCTGGCTGCGAAGTGATGGTTACAACAGGAGCCGCATTATCAATCGTGATACTGTAGCTGCCCTCCGCAGAAACATTTCCCGCTTTGTCGGTCGCGCGGACCAAGAAGGTATGATTTGCAATCGAAAGATTATTGTATGTCTGTGGGCTCACGCAGGCCGCATAGGCGCCCGCATCCAGTTTGCATTCAAACTTATTAATCCCCGAAGAATCGCTGGAATTAAAAGTCAGATTCAGAGATGTCATTTTGGAAGGATCCAATAAATTGGATGCCACCACCGGCATACTCGGTTTTGTTAAGTCCACTGCAAAGCTATAAGATGCTGGCGAAGAGGTTTGACCGATAGCATCTTTGGCTCTGACTGAAAAAGTATGACTGGCTTCCCCAAGTCCAGTGTAACTCCGAGGGCTTGTACAAGCCGCATAAGCGCCATTGTCGATCGCACATTCATAACTTGTAATCGTGCTATTGGAGCTACTGCCAGAAAAACTAAAACTGGCTGAAGTGCTATTCGTCACTGCCGCTGGCGTTTGGGAAATCGCCACTGTGGGAACCGCGAGATTCACCGTAAACGACAATGTCTGCGTCGTCGATTTATTTCCCGCTTTATCCTGCGCATAGATTTTCACACTATGCGCGCCGATCGCTAGACTCACCAAATGATAAGGCGAATCACAAAGAGCCGCGGCCGCATTATCTAAAGAGCAATAAGAAACTGCGCCAGGATAATTATCCGTCACAGAGAAACTCACATCAAAAGCCGTCGCACCAAGAGTTGCTGGGGGCGCCTGCTGCACAGTCAAGACGGGCGCTTGGCGATCGACCCGGAAGCTTCGCTTTGCTGTCGCCAAGACGAGGCTATTCTGATTCATCGCTTCGACGGTAAAAGTGTAATCGTTGTCGGCCAGACCGGAAAGACTTAAAGGACTTGAACAGTTCGGCTGAACCGCGCCATTGAGATAACACTTCAGTGAAACATTTGAAATATTTTGTCCGGAAAGACTGTAGTTAAAGGAAACGCTATCAGACGTCACGAGATCTGCGGGCGCACTTTGAAAAGAAATCGCCACAGCAGAGGGGTCCCCACTTGAACCAAGACTCAATTCACCGGCATCATCAGCAAGCTGGAAACCATGTTGGGAGCAGTTCGCAAAAAACATGGAAGAACAAAACATGGTGACGACGGAAGCTGAAAACAGCTTCATCTTCTTTGCACGTGACGAGTTCATAGTTCCCCCTAAACACTATTCTACCGTATAAAAAGGAAGCCTCAAAAAGAATCTCATTTTGAGGCTTCCTATTACTCAAACTTCTATATAACTCAGGGTCGGGCCGGTTACGGCACGTTACTCTGAGTAAATTGAAACGGTTTACCAGGCACCGAATAAGCACCACCGAACTCAAATAGATCCGTCCCTGACTGACCGATGCCAATATTCAGTGGTGTATTTCCGCCCTGCAAGGCAATCGGAGCGTAACGGTAGTTGAGCACTTGCTTTCCCGTGTAATCTGTCAATGTAATCACACTCGTTAAGAGAGGACTTTGCTGAGTTTCTTCCACTGTGATCGGATCAACAATGCGAGAGTCTTGCAGTGTCTTAATAACTTTCAACGTGACCATGTCCACAAGTTGAAGCTTTTGATCTCCGCGTGACACCACCCAGATCTGAGTGTTGGAGTTACCAAAAGCATCCTTCAGTACATGATAAGCCATGTATGTTGGGTTTTTGCCAACTTGAAGTGTGCTGACTTCCTTAATGAGACTTGGATCTGGGTTCGAACCGGACTGCACACCTGCAACTGAAATCGCATGGATAACACCGTCTTCAGTTGCAACCCAAGCTTGACCAGGATTTGCTAAGATTGAAACTTTGACGGCCGTTGGCTTCGCTGCCAGACTCATCGTCTTAACGATCGTTGGCGCATAATTGCTCACGCTAAAGACCTGAGGCCATTGCGAATCGCCAAGGCCTGTGTTTGCAAGAGTCGATTGCAGAGAAGACAGTGTTCCCTCGAAGTAGGTGTTATTTACTTTATCAAACAGCGGTTTTAAGTTTAAGAATATCACTTTCTTTTCAGATTTTGATATAACCGCCGCAATTCCAGAACGAGAGATGATATTCGCGTTCAGTCCACCTTTAGCGAAGCTCTTTTGATTGGCACTGCTCGCACTGGGAGTGAGCTCAGCGTAGGACTTGCAAGCTCCGGTGCCATTGACTGGATCATACAACCATCCTTGTGTGGAGTCGTCTTGCATCACACCAAAATCAGTCGATGCAGAGATATCCGTTGGTGCCACCATGCCTGGCAGATCTACATATCCAAGGAGCTTAATAAAACGGAAATCAGAAATATTACGTAGTCCTGGATATAATCCCTGCCACGATGACAGAGCTGGATTGGCATCATAGGGTCCGCCAATTTTTACGCCATCACTGAGACTGCCTAACGCTAAAACCGCGACTTGTCCCTTCAGATTCACGGTGTCCCAAATCGTGACTAAAGCAAACTCAGAGTTCGTAGTAATTGCAATGGCGGTAGGCACTTTACCCGCAGGAAGTTTTAAGTTAGCGAAGTTAGAAGCGGTATTACTTCCCACTGAAGCAATTAAACCATTTTGGAAGGCGATCAGCGCTTGAGCACAGTCATGCTCACTGCATCGGCCCTGGGCAATCGGTACCTTAGGTAATACGCCGCCATTCGCAGATTTGTGATTGTCCAACTGAGGATCGGTCACAGCATTACCATAAATCCAGAAGAGCTGTGGTTTCTCAGTAATATTTCCCGCACTTAAATCGAGCGTTAATAAAGGCGTCACTCCAGAGTCTGAAGAAGCATCGGAACGATAGATAACATCTCCCAAAGAGCTTCCGTAGTCATTGCGAGAACAATCGGTCGAACCTAATTGTGCAATGATTGAGGCGACCTTGTCACTACCTCCATCACACACGTTGCCATGGGGATAAAAAGTGTGATCAGTAGGCTTCCAATAAGTGGGCACTCCTGTTGCGGGCGCCGTTTTTGCAGCCCCATATCGATAGGCAATGGCTTTATCACTGCTATAGTCATTTGCTAGAGCGACATAGGCTGAGGCATTTAAATTCCCGTTGGAATCAAAGATCTCATCGGCCGCTTGTGCCGGAGGGATGGGGGTTGGCGTTGGAGTCGGAGTTGAGGCCGGCGGCACTGGTGTTGGCGTCGGTGTTGGTACTGGCGTTGAACTACTCACAACAGTGAAGGAGATTGTCTGAGTCGACGATTTATTTCCCGCTGCATCCTTTGCATAGATTCTCATATTATGATCAGCCAGAGAAAGATTGCTCAAAGAAACCGGCGAAACGCAATTCGCGAAAGCGGCACTATCTAAAGAGCAAAGCGCAACCGCTCCGGAGCGGTTATCACTGACTGAAAAAGAAATTTGCGGCGATCTATTGGTGATATTTCCAGACGGTGCAGACGTGATAGTTAAAACCGGGGGCGTACTATCCCTCCGCTTCGACCATGCTGCCTGAGTGATGGTTGATGTACCTAATAATGCGATGACGGCGGCAGAAAGCGCCAGCATCTTTTTTACACGTGATTGTTCCATGATTTTCCCCCTGAATTTGAACATAAATCTAAATTTCAACTTGAGTTTCCATTTTAAATGACCACACTCTGACCTCAACTCCCACTCTCATCATGGGACATTGTTTCCGTATATCCGCTACCCCTCACCGTGAGGAAGCATGATATCTGTCTAACTAATTTCATGGGGTCTAATTCGGAAAAATAACAAGGATTCTCGATCGAGGATTTTAATTCGGAATGTCTATATTGGAGGGAGCCACGAACTGCTACCCCCCAGATAATGAAAGCAACTGAAGATACTTTAGAAGCTGGCTTTTTGTCGGTCGAAGACTGTGGAAATCTCTTTGGCCGTGAGTGCCTTATCCCAGATTGCCATCTCGGAAAGCAAGCCATTTTTCCCCATCACGTCGCCACACTGATTGCCGCCAATTTGCATGGGCGCCGTTGGGCTGCAGATGCCGGCTCCCATTTTCACGTTGAGAGTGGCATCACGAATTCCATCGACATACAAAACTGCCGCCCCCTCAGGAGTGAGTGTCAGCGCGATATGATGCCAATTTCCATCGAGAGGAATCGACGAAGTCGCCATCCACTGATTAAACCCTTCCGTCGTATTGAAGGAAGCTTGGATGTGTCTTGACTTATTGTTTTGAGCCACGGCCCAAGCCGGATCCGGTCCGCACCCACTCCAGGTATTAATAAGGCTGGCAAATTTCGAACCCTTGGAAGGCAGTGAACGAACCCACGTCATCCACGTGAGCTCTTTACA
>Ga0255338_1001221_pt1 | contig 52007 bp, 46 predicted proteins | sample MeOH1_35cm_T4_19_FD_203715 | JGI IMG/M metagenome (GOLD analysis project Ga0255338, IMG submission 203715) | Sandy soil microbial communities from University of British Columbia, Vancouver, Canada - MeOH1_35cm_T4_195 | ecosystem: Engineered > Artificial ecosystem > Sand microcosm > Unclassified ... | reverse complement strand
CCGGCGGCCTTGGGCCGAGACAGCCGGCGAGTCCCGAGGCACAGAGCACCAGCAGCTTGCGTCGATGCATCAGCGCGTCCTTTTCCTGGCGCCGCGCGTGTCCACCTCTGCCTGCACGGACATGCCCGGCCGCAGCCGTTCCGCCAGCGGCTGATCCGGATCGATCGAAATACGCACGGCGATACGCTGCGCCACCTTGACGAAGTTTCCGGTGGCGTTGTCGGCCTGGATCACCGCGAACTCCGAGCCGGCGGCCGGCGCGAGCTGTTCGACATGTCCGGTCAGGCGAGCGCTGTCAAGGGCATCGACGCGGAAGCTGGCAGGCTGGCCAGGCGCAATGTGCGAAGTCTGCGCTTCCTTGTAGTTGGCGATCACCCATAGCTGGCGCGGCACCAGGAACATCAGCTGCGTTCCTGCGGTGACGTATTGCCCCAGGCGCGCGCCGATCTGGCTTAGTCGACCATCCCGTGGCGCAGTGACAACCGTGTTGGACAGGTCGATCTCGGCCAGATGCAAGACCGCGCGCGCGGACTCGACGGATGCCTTCAATCCGGCGCGGCCCACTGTGACCGCCTGCACATCCTGCCGGGCGATCTCGCCTGCGGCGCGCGCTTGCTCCACCGCCGCCTCCGCCTGGCGCAATGCGGCCCGGGTCTGGTCGCGCTCGCGCAATGAAACGGAACCATCGGCGACCAGTTCGTCAACACGGCGCATATCGGCACGGGCCCTCAGCAACTGGGCCTGTGCGTTATCCAGGTTCGCTTTCTGCGCGACGACCGTCGCCTCGCGCGAGCGCTGGGTCTGCTCCGAGTTGTTCAGGTTCGCAATCTGTGTGTCGAGCGAGGCGCGCGCCTGTTCGACCCGCTGGCGGTAGATGCGGTCGTCGATCCTCAGCAGGATTTGTCCCTCCTTGACGAGCTCGAAATCACGCGCCGGCACCTGCGTGACGTAGCCGCTGACCTGCGGGCTGATGACGGTGGTTTGGCCACGCACATAAGCGTTGTCCGTGCCCTCGATGATTCGGGAGAACGGTGGCAATTCCCAGGCATACAGGATGACCAGGATGGCACCCAGCGTGATGGCGGCCAGGAGGATCGCTCCCCGGCGGCTGCCTTTGGGCGGCGCCCACCCTGTCGGCGGGGCAGGGGGCGCTTGCGGGGTTTCGACCGGGTCCTGCAGCCGTTCCTGCCTGGCCGACGGCTGAGGTGGCGTGGCGGCGGCACCGGCCTCCCGCTCGTTCTCGCTCTCGCTCACTATTCCCCCTCCTTCCTTACCGCACTCGTTTGGGATGATGCCGCGGGAACGCGGCCGGGGACGACATTGCGAAGAGAGAGCACAAGGAGCCAGACAAAGGTGAGGGAGGCGAGGACGCCGATCAGCAGGAACACATCATTGAACGCCAATACGTTGGCCTCTCGCGTCACCTGTTGTGCCAGCAATGCAGGGCCCTCGGCATGCCGCAGTGCCGAATCGCCCAACACCCGGCCATAGGCATTCGCAAGCGCCTGGATGCGCGCGGCATGGAACGGGTCGGACAGGCTGATCGATTGGACCAGGGCGTGCGAGTGGAACTTCTCGCGATAGGTCTGGAAGGTTCCCAGCAGCGCGGAGCCCGCCAGCCCGCCGAGGGACTGCGTAATGCCGAACAGCGCCGAAAAGCTGACAAAGTGATTGGGCCCACGGGACAGCGCGCTTGACAGGCCGATCAGGAGCGTCGGGGCCAGGTAGTAGACGGTGGCGAAGGCAATCAGCCCCTGGCTGATGTACATGTTCGCCGGGCGCGTCAGGTTGGTGGAACTGGCGTCCATGAATGCGCCGACTGCAATGAGTATCAGCGAGATCCGGATCGGCCGCCCCAGGTTTTTGGGATCGAGGGTCAGTGCGCTGGCTGCAATGCCCGCGACGGTGGCGAGCGACACCGCGGCGAATAAGGCATTCAACTGGTCGTTGCTCATGCCAAGGGCGTTCAACAGGCCCACGGCGCCATAGGGTTGCTCGGCAAGGAGCAGCCGGACCGAGGTGGCGACCACCGCGAAGCGGATGATCGCACCGTGGCCCAACCAGCGCGTGTTGAGCAGGGGGTTGCACCGGTTGTGCTCGATCCAGAGCGCGCTCGTGATCAGCACCATGGCGCCGCACAGTGCATAGCCAAGCCAGGCGGCCTCGGTCCACCACTGAATGCGTCCCTGGCCCAATACCGCGCACAGCAGCCCCATGCCGGGGATGAACAGCGCGAGCGTGACGAAGTCCAGTTTCTCGAAGGCCTGGATGCGCTCGCTCGGCGGCAGCCGCACCAGCAGCACCGCCATCAGCGACAGCAGCGCCAGGCCCAGTTCGAACAAGAAGAGCGCTTGCCAGTTACCGGTCTCAAGCATGCCCGTCGAGATCGTGCGCGCCAGCGGCGTCGCCAACTGCGGCACCCCGAGTCCGAACACGACAGCCCTCGCGCGATGTTTCGCGGGAAATGCCTGGATGAAGTAGAACAGCGCCAGGGTACTCAAGGCACTGGCGCCGATGCCATTCGCGGCGCGGGCCAGCAGTGCCAGGCCAAAGGAATGGGCGTAGACATGGGCTGCGGTGACAGCCACATAGAAGGAAAGGAAAATGCGCGTAAAACGCTCGATCCCGTACTGCTGCCGAATCTTGATGAGCAGCATGCTGCTGCAGACATTGGTCATCACGTAGGCGGTCGTGAGCCACGCGCCCTCGTCGCTGTAGAGACCAAGCAGACCCTGGATGCTGTTCAGATTCGCCACGACCAGCGCGTTGCCAAAGCCGCCGGTCAGGCCAACCAGCACGCCGACGCAGAAGTAGCCCACGCGCCGCAGTGCCGGGTGTTCGGGGGTTGCCGGCGACCCCGGTATCACCGGCCGCTCGTGCGGCTTGAACTGGTATTCGGCCTTGGCAGTGTCCATGGGTCGCAGCGACGATAAGCCGGTCCGGGGAGGGGGGCTGAACCAGGCAAGCGGAATCTACTGCATGTGGCGAAAATGATGCGGGTGGGGAGGTTGCGATGTCAAGGCTGGGCATGAGCGATCGCTCACACAACGGGGTTTCGCGCCACCGTCCATTCACTGGTCACCGCTGGCGCAAGAGATTGCGCTAATTCCAGGTGCCAGTCTTCGCGTTTTCCACCTTGCTGCCGTGCTCAGACCAGCACATGGCGTGTTTCCAGAAAGAAGCGCTGGATCTGCAGTTCAATATCCGGATCGATCATCTTGTCGGGCCGGTTGCCGTTCGGACAGGGGAGCCTTGGGGTCGTTCCGAACAAGCGGCAAATCAATGGGCGCTCGGCATACACGGTGCAGCCCTTGTCGCCAAGATGAGGGCAACTTAGCTCGGCAAGCGCGGCCTGGTGCTCCGTGTCGCTCTTGACGGGAAGCCGCGACATCTCTTCCGTTGAGGTTGTCACCGGACCACAGCAGTCATGACATCCGGGCGTGCATTCGAATGCGGGAATGCGCGAGCGCAGGAATCTGATCTTTTGGCTATGCATGGGTCAGCGCATCAGCTTCTGCCAAAGGCGGCGGTCCAGCGCAAGCCGCTTGCCCTGCTTCAGGCGGCGTGCGGCAGCGCGCAGCTTCAGGGCGTGCGCTGTCTCCAGAATGTCCGCTCGCGCGAGCAGTGTGTCCAGCGATGGGAGTACCCACGCGCCTTTCCATGCAAACAGCGTGTAGTTGCAACTGTCTTCGGACAGCGTAACGGAAAACGACTCACCGAACACCGAGCGAACCTCTTCCAGGTAGAAGGGGATGTCCTGGTCGCTTTCAAGGAAGTTGGCAACCAGGACGCCATCGTCGGCAAGCCGCACATGACAGGCATCGTAGAAGGCCGCCGTTCCCAACTGCGCCGGCATGCCGTGCGCGAGAAATCCGTCGACCAGAATGACATCCGGCCGCGCATCCTGTCCCTTGACGTACTCGGCGCCGTCCGCGCAGATCACTTCAAAGCGGTCGTCATCGGGCGGAATGTGGAACTGCTCGCGCAACGCAATCACTGCCGGATCAATCTCGATTGCCACCACCTTGGTGTTGGGAAGGTGGCGGTAACAGTATTTGGCGAGGGAGCCGCCACCCAGGCCGATCATCGAGATCCGGGCAGGCGCCGGCTGCAGCAGGAGAAAGCCCATCATGGTCCGGGTGTAGCCCAGCACCAGCTTGTCAGGGTCCTTGCGCGACATGAGGCTCTGCGTGGCGAGCGCGTCGAAATGCAGCGACAGGGCGTGTTGGGTTTCCAACACCTGGGGCGTACCGCTGGAGCTCGCCTCGGCAAGGAACTTCAGATAAGCCTCAAATGAGGTGCGATCGGAATGCAATTGGCGGTCTCACGCAGAGCGGTTCAGGGGGTGTCCGATGTCACTTCCACCATTGCCGAGGTTGTATATAATGATAATGTGATTATTATACAATGATACTCCAGAGCGTATGGAATCCAAGACTGCCCGCCTGACCGTGTTGATCGACCCGGAGAAGAAGAAGGTCTTCGAGGTACTGTGTGCGGCACAGGACCAGACCCCATCGCAGGTGGTTCGCCAGATGATTCGCGACTACCTGCAAGAGCACGAGGTGGACTACGCCACCAGGCCGAAACTCGGTGCCCCCAGGCCGAAGGCGAAGGGACGCGAGTAATCGCGCGCTCGTGGACAATACCTGCGATACCCGCTAGGGCCTCGCGGGGTTGGGCTGCCGCCCCTGCACGGCGTCCAGGATTCCTCGCAGGATGTCAGCTGGCGGCGGCGGACAGCCTGGCACGGCCACGTCGACAGGGATCACATTGGCGACACGGCCGCAACTGGCATAGCTCTCGCCGAAGATGCCGCCGGTGCAGCCGCAGTCGCCCACCGCCACCACCAGCTTCGGTTCCGGGGTTGCCGCGTAGGTACGCCTGAGCGCCTCTTCCATATGACGCGAAACGGGGCCGGTCACCAGCAGCATGTCGGCATGGCGCGGGCTGGCAACGAACTTGATGCCCAGGCCTTCGATGTTGTAGTACGGATTGCCGAGGGCGTGGATTTCCAGCTCGCAGCCATTGCACGACCCTGCGTCGACCTGCCGGATCGTCAGCGCCCGGCCAAGTATGTCGAGCAGCGCCTGGTGGATGCGCTGGACGGCGGCGGCCTCGCCCGCCGTGCTGGGCGGCGGCTCGGTGACGATGCCGGTGCGGACGATCTGCCTGAGGATTTGCCACATCAGAGGTCGTGCCCCGAATAGCTGAGGTTGAAGGATTTATTGATCAGCGGGAAGTCCGGCACGATGTTGCCGATGATGGCGTGCTCAAGCACCGGCCAGTTTTGCCATGACGGGTCGTGGCAATGGCAACGCAGGATTCGGTGATCCTCGCCAAGTTCGAGCGCGACGAGCACTTCGCCACGCCAGCCCTCCACCCATCCCGCGCCGATAGCGGCCATGCCGGGCGCCTGCGGCGCCGTGCGCGTGGCGCCGGGCGGCAGACCTGCGCAGATGTCCTGGATCAGCTGCAGCGACTCCAGCACCTCGTCGAATCGCACCGTCACGCGGGCGGCGACATCACCACCGCGCTGCGTGGCCATTTTCACGGCGAGGCTATCGTAGGGCGGCCAGGCGCGGTCGCAACGCAGATCCGCCGCCTGGCCGCTGGCGCGCCCGGCGAGACCGGTAAGGCCGAGCTGCGCGGCCAGTGGCGGCGCCACCCGGCCGGTCCCAAGAAAGCGGTCCTGCAGACCTGCATGCTCATCGTATACGGCGCGCAGCCTGTGTATCTCCTGCGCAATGCGATCGCATTGCTGCCGCAAGCGATCGAGCATGGAGGGCGCCAGATCCGGCGCAACGCCGCCCGGCACCACGGCGTCCATCATCAGCCGGTGGCCGAAGGCCTCTCCGGACATACGCTGCCAGTCCTCACGCAAGCGCGAGAATTGCGCCAGGCCGAAGGCAAGCCCCGCATCGTTGCCCAGCGCTCCCAGGTCGCCCAGGTGATTGGCTACCCGCTCGCGTTCCAGCATCAGCGCGCGCAGCCAGGTTGCCCGCGGCGAGGGCTCGCAGTGCCAGGCGGACTCCAGCGCCATGCAATAAGCCCAGGCATAGGCCACGGTGGAATCGCCCGAGACCCGTCCGGCCAGCCGGTAGCCTTCGAGCGGCGCCAGTTCGGTGAAACGCCGTTCAATGCCCTTGTGCGTATAGCCCAGGTGTTCCTCCAGCCGCAGCACTTTCTCGCCGACCACGGAAAAGCGGAAGTGGCCGGGTTCGATGATGCCGGCATGCACCGGCCCGACCGCGATCTCGTGCACGCCGTTGCCCTCCACGCGCACGAAGGGGTAGTCGGCTGGCAGCTTGCCGGCAGACTCCACTACTCCCGCCAGGCTGCCGCTTTGCAGCGGGCGCATCCCGGTCGGCCAAAGGCCATGGTCAAGCCAGGGGCGGGTGTCGCGGCTGGCCGCCACGGCAATGCCCAGCAGGTCCGTCATGGCCCGCTGCATCCGCTGCGCGCCCGGAAACACACCAGCCAGGTCCGGCACGGCGAGCGTGGCGCCATCGCGCCGCAGTTCGAGCCAGATCAGTCCCTGCGGCGTGGCGTACGCCACGCATGCCGCCAATGCCCCGCCGGAAGCGCTCCGGTCGACGCCCCACAGTGCAACCAGGCGGCCGCCTGCCGCTGCTGCCGCGCGCGCCGCGGCCAGCCAGCCGTCCTGCCCGACCAGGCCATGCCAGATCGGCAGCGGGGCGGGCAAGCGCACCAGATTGGAGATGAGGTCAGATAGCATCATCCGTCAGCTCCCCAGCATGGCGGCTGCCTGGCGGTACCAGGCGTCGAGATAGGGCGGGATGTACAGGCCAAGCATCAGCCCCAGCGCAAGGTGCGTGAAGACGGGGATCAGCGCCGGCGGATGCGCCAGCGGCTTGAGGGTGGTGTCGCCGAAGACCATCGGTTGCACGCGGCTGAACACCGCGGCAAATGCCAACCCGAGTGCGATCAGCAGGAACGGCGTGGCCCACGGCTGCTCGCGCATCGCGGTGGTGACGATCAGGAATTCGCTGGCGAAGACGCCGAACGGCGGCATGCCGAGAATGGCGAGCACACCCAGCATCAGGCCCCAGCCAACCGTGGGGCTGACGCGGATCAGCCCGCGGATATCGTCCATGATCTGCGTGCCCGCCTTCTGCGCGGCATGGCCAACGGTAAAGAAGATGGCCGACTTGACCAGCGAATGCACCGTCATATGCAGCAGTCCGGCGTAGCTGGCGATGGGGCCGCCCATGCCAAAGGCAAAGGTCATCATGCCCATATGCTCGATGGACGAATAGGCGAACATGCGCTTGATGTCGCGCTGCCGGATCAGAAAGAAGACGGCTGCCACCACCGACACCAGGCCGAACCCCATCATCAGGCGGCCAGTGAGGGGCGTGCCCAGCGCCGCATCGGTCAGTACCTTGCAACGCAGCACGGCGTACAGCGCCACGTTGAGCAGCAGCCCGGAGAGCACGGCGGACACCGGGGTTGGCCCTTCGGCGTGGGCATCGGGCAGCCAGTTGTGCACCGGCACCAGACCCACCTTGGTGCCATAGCCGATGAACAGGAAAGCGAAGGCGAGGGTGATGATGTTCGGGTCGAGCTGGTCCTTGACCGCGTTCAGGTTCGTCCACAGCAACGCGCCGCCCGCCTGGCCGATGACCTTCTCGGCCGCCATATAGAGCAGCACGGTGCCGAACAGCGCCTGGGCAATGCCCACCCCGCACAGGATGAAGTACTTCCATGCCGCCTCGAGGCTGGCGGCGGTGCGATAGACGCTGACAAGCAGCACCGTCGTGAGGGTGGCGGCCTCCATCGCCACCCAGACGATGCCCATGTTGTTGGTCGTCAGCGCCAGCAACATGGTGAAGGTGAAGAGCTGGTACATGCTGTGGTACAGGCGCAGCCGCGGCGGCGTCATCTTGCCGTGGTCGCGCTCCACCTGCATATACGGTCGCGAGAAGATCGAGGTAGTCAGTCCCACGAATGCCGTCAGCGTGACAAGGAACACGTTCAGCGGGTCGATGTAGAACTCGCGGTCCCACGCCAGCATGGGGCCGCTGTCGATGATGCGCACGGTGAGTATGCAGGCCGCGGCGAAGGTGCCGAGACTGAACGCCACGTTGACATCGCGCGCCCGTTCGCGATGGCCCACCAGCGCCAGCACCAGCCCGCCGGCGAGCGGGGTTGAGAGCAACAAGGCCAGCGCGATCAACTCAGTCCTCCTTCAGCTTCTCGAGATTGTGGATGTCCAGGCTGTCGAACTGCTCGCGGATCTGGAACATGAACACGCCCAGGATCAGCACCCCGATCAGCACGTCCAGCGCGATGCCCAGCTCCACCACCATCGGCATGCCGTAGGTCGCGGCGGTGGCGGCGAAGAAGAGTCCGTTCTCCATGGCAAGAAAGCCGATGACCTGTGGCACGGCCTTCGATCGCGTGATCATCATCAGGAAGGACAGCAGGACGCACGCCAGCGCGATGCCGAGCGTGCCGCTGGCCAGCTTCTGAGACAGCCGCGAGATCGGCATCGCCAGGTTGAAGGCGAAAATCACCACCAGGATGCCGATCAGCATGATGGTCGGAATGTTGATCAGGGTCTCCACGTCCCAGCGAATCTGCAGCCGGTCGATCACGCGGTGCAGCAGGTAGGGAATCAGCAGGGCCTTGAGCATCAGGGTCAGGCCGGCCGACAGGTAGAGGTGCGGCTGGGCGGTCACGTAGCCAACCGCTGCCGTTGCCAGTGCGAGGGTTGCGCCTTGCAGGGTGAAAAGGTGGATCAGCGTCAGTATCCGGCGCTGCGAGATCATGGCGAAAGCGAGGATCAGCAGCACTGCGCCGAGCAGGTTGACGAACTGGGTGAGCAGCGTACTCATCTCAGTACGCCAGCAGCAGGTGTACCAGCATGCCAATCACCGCCAGCAGGAAGGCGGTGGCCAGGAATTCAGGCACGCGGAAGATCCGCATCTTGGCGCTCACCGTCTCCAGCGCGGCCAGCAGGATGCCGCCCACCAGCAGCTTGAACACCAGCGCGGCTAGTGCCAGCAGCATGGACAAGGGCGCGTTGGCCTCGGCCACCCCCCAGGGGAAGAACAGCGCCAGACCGATACAGGAGTACGCGAACAGCTTCAGGCTCGCCGCCCACTCGAGCAGTGCCAGGTGCCGCCCGGAGTATTCCAGGATCAGCGCCTCGTGGATCATGGTCAGCTCCAGGTGGGTGGCGGGGTTGTCGACCGGCACGCGCGCATTCTCGGCCAGCGACACCATGGTGAAGGCGACGCCGGCAAAGGCCAGTGCAGGGTAGATGGCCAGGTCGCGGTGGGCAAGCGTCTCGACGATGGTGGTGAGCGAAGTCGACTTGGAAACCAACGAGGCGGAGAACAGCACCATCAACAGCGCGGGTTCGGCCAGAAAGCCGATCAGCATCTCGCGGCGCGCGCCCAGCGTGCCGAAGGCGGTGCCAATGTCCATCGCCGCCAGCGAAATAAACACCCGCGCCAGCGCGAACAGGCCGACCAGGGCGATGGCGTCGGCGGCCGGTGCGAGTGGCAGGTCGGTGGAGATCGTCGGGATGATCGAGCAGGCAAGCGCCATGCAGCCGAACACCACATAGGGCGTGACGCGGAACAGCGGCGACGCATTGTCCGCGACCACCGATTCCTTGTTGAACAGCTTGTGCAGCACCCGGTACGGTTGCCAGAGGCTGGGCGCCGACTTGTTCTGCATCCATGCCCGCCACTGGCTGACCCAACCGGTCAGCAGCGGTGCGATCGCAATCGAAATCACGATCTCGAGCAGTTGTGAGAGGACGCCGGTCAGGCTCATGCAACGCTCATCGCATTACTGCCAACAGCGTGGCGGCCAGGGTCAGGAAGCTGTACAGCAGGTACACCGAGATGCGCCCCTGTTGCATCAGTCCGATCAGCCGGGCCAGATACGATGCCAGCTCGATCACGGGTACATACAGCCAGCGCCAGAAATGGTCCGTCACCAGGACCTGGTAATGCGGCTGTTCATCGAATGGGGTCGGCAGGTCACGGCGCATCAGGAAGAATGGCTCGAAGATCTGGCGGATTGGTTGACCGAAACCCTCGGCAGTGTCCTGCATGCGCGCGGTGCCCCACGGGAAACCGCAGGCCCAGGGCGGGCTGCGGCGCAGGCGGCCGTGGTAAAAGCGCCGCACCAGCAGGTAGGCCAGCGTAAAGCTGGCCAGAATGCCCAGCAGGAAGATGACCGGCCCATAGCTGGCCTGGGCCAGGCTGTTCGGCGCCAGCAGCCAGCCGCTGGCCGCGGCCCTGGCACCGAGCCCGCTCGCCACCAGTTGCTGCGTCACCGGATCGATCAGCTGAATGAACTGCGTTGGCAGCAGGCCAAGCGCGATGCAGCCCAGCGCCAGCCATGACATGCCCGCGCGCTCCCAGCGGCCCGCGTCGTGCGCTTCAGCAAGCTTGGGCTCGCGCGGCTGGCCGAGGAAGATCACGCCGAAGAACTTGACCATGGTGTAGCCGGCCAGTGCGGCAACCAGCGCGATCAACGCGGCGACAACCGGGATCAGCATGGTCAGTATGGGTTCCGGAAGACCCGTCGTGAACAGGAAGCTCTGCAGCAGCAGCCACTCCGAGACGAACCCGCCGAGCGGGGGCAGCCCCGCGCTGGCCAGCACGCCCAGCAGCGTCAGCCAGCCCACCCATGGCATATAGCGAATCAATCCGCCCAGCTTGCCGAGGCTTCTCTCCGCGGTGGCATGCAGCACGCTGCCGGTCCCCAGAAAGAGCAGGCTCTTGAAGAAGGCATGGCTGGCAACATGATAGAGCGCGGCCGTCAGGGCCAGGGCGGCCATTGGCTTCATGCCGTAGGCTGAAAACAGCAGCGCCAGGCCCATGGCAACAAAGAGCAGGCCCATGTTCTCGATTGACGAATAGGCCAGGAGCCGCTTCATGTCGGTCTGGACCGCCGCGAAGACCACGCCGAACAGCGCGGTGGCCAGGCCAACGGCCAGCAGCAATCCGCCCCACCACCACAGGCGCATCTGCAGCAAATCGAAGGACACGCGCAGCATGCCGTAGATCGCCGTGTTGAGCATGACGCCGCTCATCATTGCCGATACCGGCGAGGGCGCGGCCGGATGCGCCTCGGGCAGCCAGATATGCAGGGGCAGGATGCCGGCCTTGGCGCCGAACCCGAACAGGGCGAGCAGGAATCCGATCGAGGCCCAGAGCGGCGCGAGCGCCTGGGCCCGCATGTTGGCGAACGTATAGTCGCCGGTGTTGGCCTGCAGCACGCCAAAGCACAGCAGGATCGCAATCGCGCCGATGCGCGCCATGGTGATGTAGAGGTAACCGGCGGAACGCACTTCGGCGATGCGGTGGTTGGCGGTCACCAGGAAGAACGATGACAGTGCCATCGTCTCCCACATCACCATGAATGAATAGGCGTCGTCCGCCAGGATCACCCCGGCCATGCTGGCGAGGAACACGTGGTATTCAAGACAGAGCAGGCCCGGCGGCGTGCCTTCCCCCTTGCGGAAGTAGCCGGCCGCAAACGTGGAGATACCTGCTGCCGCCGCCCCCATCACCATCAGGAAGTAGGCGGACAGGCTGTCGAGCCGGACGTGGAAAGGCAGCGCGGGCAGGCCGATGGGCAGCACGGCGGCCTCAGGCGTGCCGGCTACCGCGTGGAGCGCCAGGCCGAACAGCGCCAGCCCCAGCAATCCGCCGATGGGGAACAGCACGCGGGATACGAGGGAGAATCGATGCAGCGCGAGCGCGCCAGCCGCGCCGACCAGTAGCCAGGCCACCACCACCACCAGCATCCAGTCGAGATGGAGCCATTGCGGGAGGGGGGGTATGCCGCTCATGGGATCAGGCTTCGTGGCGGCCCGAGCGCCGTTTGGCTGGAGGAGTCCCGGCACGCCGTGCCGGCGCCACGGACGGCGTGCCGCCGTTGTTGTTCGCTTTCGGACCGGTCACGCCAATGCCGCTGGGGACATATTGGACGCCATGATGGGCCAGGTATTCCCGGATCAGGCGCCGTACCACCTGCGAGGCTGTCAGATCCTGCTGGGCGCAAAGATGCTCAAAGGCAGCCTTCTTGGCGGGATCGATGAGCACTGTCAGGCGAGCAGTCTTCTGCTCCATGGGCGCCTCGGCATGGTAATACGATGATTACATGAATCACATCATACATGATCGCGGTACGAATCCAAGGCACTTGGCATTCTCATTTGCGTGAGCAGGAAGGCGCGCGATTGCCGCGGCGCAGCAATAAGCGAGGTCGCTGGCATGCTGGGCCAACGCCGCGGCATGCACTAGAGTGATTGCGGACCCCGGAGACAAGAAGATGACGACACGCAGGGCATTCATCAAATGCGGAGCAGGCGGGCTGCTGGTGGCCGGGCCGCTCCTGCCGAGCCCGCTTCGCGCGGCCATCGCGGGCATGCCACCTGAACTCCCCGAAGGCGCACGGGAATCGGCGGTGCTGGAGGCACTGCCGGGCAAGGTACCCCTGATCAAGCGTACCTACCGGCCGCCGAACTACGAGACTCCGCTGTCGTATTTCCGTGAAGCCTTCACCCCAAACGACGCATTTTTCGTGCGCTACCACCTTGCCTCCATTCCCGAGATCAAGGCCGCCGATTGGCGCCTTCGGATCGCGGGAGAGGCCGCCGCAAGCCCGTTCGAGCTGACGCTGGACCAATTGAAGACGGGGTTCGAATCTGTCGAGCTGGCTGCCGTCTGCCAGTGCTCCGGCAACCGGCGCGGCATGTTTCAGCCGCATGTGCAGGGGGTGGAATGGGGCCCCGGCGCCATGGGTAATGCGAAATGGCGTGGTGTGCGACTGAGGGATGTGCTGGCCAAGGCCGGGATCCGCAAGGATGCCGTGGAGATCGCCTTCGATGGCGCCGATGCACCCGTGGTGGCGCAGACGCCGGACTTTATCAAGAGCATACCGGCATGGAAGGCGATGGAGGAGAACACGCTGATCGCCTACGAAATGAATGGCGCCCCGCTGCCGCACTGGAACGGCTACCCGGCGCGCATTGTGGTGCCCGGATGGACTGCCACCTACTGGGTCAAGCATGTTGTCTCGATCAGCGCGCTGGCCAAGCCGCAGCCCGGCTTCTGGATGAACCCCGCCTATCGCATCCCCAAAGGCAAATTCCCGCAGGTGGATCGGTTCGTCAGTCAGGAAACCGATACCAATATGCCGATCACCGAGATGGTGGTGAACTCGTTGCTGACGAGCCCGACGGCGGGCGAGCGCATACGGCGGGGCGCGATGCTGGAGGTGAAGGGGATCGCCTGGGATGGTGGCTATGGCGTCCATCGCGTGGAGGTGTCGGTCGACGGCGGCAAGACCTGGCAAGCGAGCGAGCTTGGGCCGGACCACGGGCGCTATGCCTTCCGGCCTTTCAGCTTCCGGTTCGTGCCCGGCAAGGCCGGCACGCTTGCGGTAATGGCCCGGGCCATCAATCGTGCTGGTGCCACGCAGACTTTCGAGCTCATCCACAATCCGGCGGGATACCACCACAATGTGGTCCAGCAGATCGTGGTCGAGATCGTGTAGGGGGGCGCCATGAAGACCATGCTGATCAGCCTGTTGCTGCTGTCGGGCAGTGCGCTGGCCGACGAGGCGAGCATCAGGCTCAAGGACGGAACTGGCAAAGACAAGGTCATGGCCAACTGCGTCAGTTGCCACAGCGTCGACTACATTCCGATGAACTCGATTTTCCTCGACCGCAACGGCTGGACCGCCACCGTGAACAAGATGGTCAAGGCGCTTGGCGCCCCGATCAAGGAGGAGGACATCCCGCCGATCGTGGACTACCTGGCCAGATACTATGGCAAGGGATAGCGTGGGCTGACAGCGCCTGTCTCAGAATGTGGCCGGCGAATTTACCCACAGCACCTTGGCCACGACGTCGCCCACATTGCGGTAGCCATGCGGTACCAGGCTGGAAAACGTGAAGGCATCGCCCGGGCCGATCAGGAAGACGTCGTCGCCGAGCATCAGTTCGAGCTGGCCTTCGAGCACGTATCCCACTTCCTCGCCCTGGTGCTCGATTTGTCCGTCGCTGGCTTCGCCGGGCCAGACGATGTGGATGTTGGCCTGCAGCAGGCCCCCGCGCTTGGGCAGCACCACGCGCTCCAGCGCCACGCCGCCGACCCGGATGACCGGGCGCGCGCCTTGCCGCAGGATGGGCGACTGGTTCGGTTCCTCGTCGCTGGTCAGGGCGCCGATATTGGTGTCCAGCGCCACGGCCAGCCGGTGCAGCGTGGTGAACGACGGGGTGGCCAGCCCGCGCTCGATCTTCGAGATCAGGCTTTCCGAGCAGCCCGCCTTGCCGGCGAGCTGCAGCAGCGTGTAGCCGGCCACCAGCCGGGCGTGGCGCAGCTTGACGCCGAGCGTCAGGGTGGCCGACTTGCTGTCGACCGCTTCAGGTGTGGGACGTGCGGTCTTTGCCATGCAGGCTCGGAATGGGTTGGACTTGGGTCGGTCGCCAGACGCCGTACGTCGATGGCGTTCAGCGGCTGGCCAGTTCGGCAACAGTGTAAGCCAGCGCCTGGGCCCCAAGAAACAGATCGGCGCCATCGGTGTCTTCGGCGGCATTGTGGCTGATGCCCCCCCGGCTTGGCACGAAGATCATCGCCGTGGGGCAATGGTCGGCCAGGTACATGGCGTCATGGAACGCGCCTGAGGTCAGCCGCATCGGCCGCGCGCGGCCGGCGTTGTCGCTGGCACGCGAGCAGGCGCGTTCGATGGGGTCAAGCATGGCCTCGGGAAAATGCGTGGGCGCGCGATGGAAGAAGCGTGTGACCGTGACGGCTTCCGGGGCACTGGCGTGGCGCACGCAGGCGGCACGCAGCGCCGCCTCGGCGCGATCCAGCGCGGCGTCGTCCAGGCAGCGCATGTCCACCGTGAATGCCACGTGGCCCGGGATCGTGTTGACGGAATTCGGCGTAACGGCCCAACGGCCCAGCGTCAGGCGCAGCTCCGGCGTGCCAGGCGCTGCCGCATCACGCGGCGCCAGGGCATAGAGTTCCTGCGCAATCGCCACGGCCACGGCCATTGCATCGCGCCGCACCGCCATTGGCGTGGTGCCCGCGTGGGCCATCGTACCCGTGCAATCCACGCGGAACCAGCGCACGGCCTGGATGCCCGTGACTACGCCCAGCGGAACGTCCGCGCCTTCCAGCACCGGGCCCTGTTCGATATGGAGTTCCACGCAGGCCGACATGGGGCGGGCCATCGGCAGGCGGGCCAGGTCGGCGCTGGCGGCCAGCGCGGCATCGAGTGCATCGCCGAAGCGCATGCCGGCCGGGTCGGTCGCATCGCGGTAGCCGATGAGCCGTGCAGGGTCGACGAACGCGCTCGACCCCATCGCGCCGGGACCGAAGCGGCTGCCTTCCTCGTTGGTCCAGGACACGACCTCGATCGGGCGCAGCGTGTCGATGCCGGCCGCGTTGAGCGCCGCAATGACCTCCAGGCCGGCCAGCACGCCATAGGCGCCGTCGTACTTGCCGCCCACGGGCTGGGTATCGGCATGGCTGCCGGTCAGCACGGGCGGCAGATCCTCGCGGCCAGGCCGGCGGAAGAACAGGTTGCCGCAATCGTCGGTGCCGGCCTCGCAGCCCAGTGCGCGCGCCTGTTCGATCAGGTGGCGGCGGGCGGCCAGGTCGATATCGGTCAGTGTTTCCCGTGAGACGCCGCCATCGTCGCGTCCGCCAAAGCGGGCCAGCGCGGCCAGCGCTGCGGCCAGCCTGGCGGCGTCCACGTGGTCCTGCGCCCGTGCCGCGATGGCTTGCGCGGCGGCGTCAGCGGGCTTGTGAGCTACGGTCAATGGGTTCTCCTGATGTCAGGCAAGACTGGCGCCGAGCGCCTGTTCCAGACGATGCGCGATGGCCAGCACGCGGGCATCGGCGTGGCGCGGCGCCGTCACGGTGATGCCCACGGGCATGCCAGTGCTGCCGGTCCCCGTGGGCACATGCACGCAGGGGGTGCCCAGCGCCGTCCACATGCGGCAGAAGACCGGATCGCCCGTGGCGCCAAGCCCGGCCGGCGCCTCACCTTCGGCGCTGGGGGCCAGAATCGCGTCGAAGCCGCCCAGCGCGGTGGTCAGGGCTGCGCGGGCGCCTTCGGTGTGGGCCAGCGCGGCGCGGAAGCGCTGACCCGTGACGGCGCGGCCGGCGTCCAGTTGGCGGGCGAACGCCGCACTGAAGCCCGCGGCATGGTCGCGCGCCTCGGGCGCGAACGCGGCCAGGGCTTCGTAGGCCATGATGTCCATCTGCGCTTCGGTCAGGCCGTGGCACGTCTGCGGCAGGTCGATATCGCGCACGGTGGCACCGAGGCGCTCGAAGGCGTGCATGGCTGTATCCAGCGCGGCGCGCGCATCTGCGCTGGCGCGATCCCAGTGCGGCGTGCGGCAGATACCGATGCGAAGCGGTGCGTGTGTGGCCATGGACGCATCGGCAATGGAAGTATCCCGTGCCAGCGTGCCGATGAACAGCGCGGCATCGTCAACACGGCGGGCCAGCACGCCGACGGTATCCAGGCTGGGGGCCAGCGGCTTGATGCCGGCCAACGGCAGCGTGGCATGGGTTGGCTTGTAGCCGACCACGCCGCAATACGCGGCCGGCCGGACGATCGACCCCGCGGTCTGCGTGCCGAATGCCAGCGGCACCATGCCCGCGGCCACGGCGGCGGCCGAGCCGCTCGACGAACCGCCGGGCGTGCGGGGTGCGTCTGCCGGCGCGCGTGGATTGCGCGTCGGGCCGGGGTGGAACGTGGCGAACTCGGTGGTCACGGTCTTGCCCACCACGACGGCGCCTGCCGTCCGCGCCAGCGCCACGGCGGCGGCATCCACACCGGGCCGATGCCCGGCGTAGATCGGCGATCCGTAGGTCGTCGGCATGTCGGCAGAGTCCATCAGGTCCTTGACGCCCAGCGGCACGCCGCGCAGCACGCCGGCCGGGCCACCGGCGTCGAGCCGGCGCGCCTGTTCGATGGCCGCGTCCGCGCCCACGTGCTGCCATGCCTGGATGGTTCCATCCAGCGCCGCAATGCGGGCGAGCGCCGCGCGCACCACGGCTTCGGCTGTCAGTTCGCGGCGGGAAACCATCGCCGCCAACTGGCGGACGGAGAGGTCGAGATAGTCGTCCATGGCAAGATTCTCCGGATCGGGTCAGCCGAAATAGGCGGCTCGGACTTCGTCGTTCTCGCGCAGCGCCTGGGCCGTGCCCTGGGCCACCACGCGGCCTTGGGAAAGTACATAGCCCTGGTGCGAAATCGCCAGCGTCTGGCGGGCATTCTGCTCCACCAGCAGCACGGTCATGCCCAGTTCGTTGATCTGCTGGATGACCTTGAAGTTCTCTTTCACGTAGAGCGGCGACAGCCCCAGCGACGGCTCGTCAATGACCAGCAGGCGCGGCTGCGCCATCAGCCCGCGCCCGATCGACACCATGGCCTGCTCGCCGCCCGACATCGTGCCGGCCAGTTGGCCCGATCGTTCGCGCAGCCGGGGGAAGATCTCGTAGACGCGCGCGATGCGGTCGCGCACCTTGGCGGAATCGGGCTCGAGGAAGGCACCGAGCGCGAGGTTCTCGGCAACGGTCATGCGCGGAAATACCTTGCGGCCTTCCGGGATGCACGAAATGCCGCGCGCGATGATGTTGTGCGTCTTTTGGCCGGCAAGGTCCTCACCGTCCCACAGGATACGGCCCTGGCGCGGCGGCGTCAGGCCCAGGATCGAGCGGATCAACGTGCTCTTGCCGGCGCCGTTGGCGCCCAGGATGCAGGTGATCTTGCCCGGCGGCACCTCGATCGAGACATCGTGCAGGACGTTGACCTTGTCGTAGCCCGTGGTCAGCCCTTCCACGCGCAGGGTGCTGTCGCTGATGCGGCTCATGCGGCGTCCTCTCCCAGGTAGGCGGTCTGCACGTCGGGATCGGCGGTGATCTCGGCGTAGGTTCCCTCGGCAATCTTCTTGCCATAGTTCAGCACGATGCAACGGTCGGTGATCCGCTCGATCACGTTCATCTCGTGCTCGATCAGCACCACGGACAGATCCTGCAGCTTGCCGCGCACCTGCAGGATGTCGTCCATCAGTTCGTGGGTTTCGTCATGCGTCATGCCCGCCGATGGCTCGTCCAGCAGCAGCAGGCGAGGGCGGCTCATCAGCGCGCGGCAGACCTCGATGCGGCGGCGGTCGATCATCGTGAACGTCTCCACCGGCTCGAACAGCCGCGACACCAGCGGCGGGCTGAAGATGCCCAGCAGTTCGCGCACCGACTCCACATAGCGCTCGTACTCGGCCCGGAACGCCTTGCGGCGGAACAGGTTGAACACCAGCCCATGCTGCATGTGCTGGTAGTCGCCGATCACGATGTTGTCGAACACGGTCAGCGGCAACGACAGGCGTGACCGCTGGAACGTGCGGGCCACGCCGCTGCGGTAGATCTGCTGCGGCGTCTTGCCGATGACGTTCTCGCCGTCATGGGTGATGGTGCCCGCGCTGGCCTTGTAGAGCCCCGTCAGCACGTTGAAGAACGTGGTCTTGCCCGATCCGTTCGGGCCGAGCAGGCCCAGGATCTCGCCACGGCGGATATCGAGCTGGAGGTTGTCCAGCGCGGTCAGGCCGCCGAAGCGCATGGTCAGGCCGCGTACCTGGATCATGGCGTCGCTCATTGCGCATCCTTTCGCGGGAAGAACAGGCGGGTCTTGCGCGGCAGCAGGCCGTCCGGACGGAACAGCAGGATGGCGATGACCAGCGCCGCGTAGAACAGGAAGCGGTATTCCTGGATGAACTGGAGCTTCTCGGGCAGCACCAGCACGATGATGGCCGCCGGCACCAGGCCGCCGACGTTGCCCAGGCCGCCGAGGATCACGATCGAGAGCATCAGCAGCGAATCGGCGAACGTGAAGTTGTTGGGCGCCACGAATGCCGTAACCATGCCGTAGACGCTCCCCGCGATGCCCGCGAAGAAGTTGCCGAGCATGAACGCAATCACCTTCCAGCGGGCGATGTGCAGGCCGAAGGTGGCTGCGGCGGTTTCGTCGGTGCGCACCACATCCATGGCCAGCCCCACCCACGAGCGCTCCAGCGCCTTCACCACGGCGAACGTGCCGGCGCAGATCAGCAGGCTCAGCAGCGCATAGCTGGCATAGAACGATATCTCCAGGCCAAACAGCGTCATGCCTTCGTTGAACTGGAAGCCAAACAGCGTCATGCCGGGGACTTGCAGGCCCTGCGGGCCGCCCAGCACGTCGTTGACCTCAAGAAAGGTCTTGAAGAGAATGCCGAACGCAATCGTTACCAGTGCCGCATAGTGGCCGCGCGTGCGCAGCACCGGCGCAATCAGCAGCGAGCCGATCACCGCCGCCGCGATGCCAGAGAGCAAGATCACCAGCACATGCGGAATGGGCGTATGCGCCGCCAGGACCGCCGTGGTGTAGGCACCGATGCCGAAGAACGCCGCCCCGGCAAAGTTCGACACCCCGGAGTAGCCGAACTGCACGGTGAGGCCCAGGCAGGCAGTGGTGTACAGCAGCACGGCGCACAGCATCAGCAGCACGAAATGGCTTTCGTGGAACAGTGCGATCAGCACCAGCGTGCCGGCCAGCGCCAACAGGCGCGATAGCCCCGGGCGCCTTGCGGCAGCCTGCTCCAGCGCCGGCGTCAGCTTCAGCCTGCCCGCGGCGAACGTTGCCGCCACGGCCACCACCAGCAGCACGGCCACGGCCACCTGCGATTCCGCATGCAGGAACAGATAGAGATAGGCCACGATGGCGATGGCGGCGATGGCCAGCACCACGGTCGGGCGGCGTTGCCACCCGCCGGCAGCGGCAGGCGCCGTGGGCAGTGGCTTCGAGACGTTGTCAGACACGTTCACTGGCTTTCTCCGCGATGAGTCCGGTCGGCTTCCAGGCCATCAGCACGATGACCACGCCAAACGCGAACACGTCCTTGTAGGCACTGGGGATGTCGGGAACCAGGGCGGGCAGCAGGGCACTGCCCAGCACTTGCAGCGCAGCGAACAGGAAGCCGCCCAGAATGGCGCCGTAGAGGTTGCCGAGCCCGCCCAGGATGGCGGCCGCAAAGCCGATCACCCCGAGCAGCAGCCCGACATTGAAGTTGATCTCGTTGTAGTAGAGGCCGTTCATCACGCCCGCCAGCGCCGCCATGGCCGACCCCAGCGCGAACGTGACCAGCACGACGACTTCGAAGTTGATGCCCATCAGGCGCGCGGTTTCGCCGTCCTGCGCCACCGCGCGAATCGCCATGCCGAAGCGCGTGCGGGTGATCAGCAGGTGCACGCCCATGATGATGGCCACGCCGGCGGCCAGCAGGATCAGGTTGTCCGCGCGGATCGACAATGCGCCGAGCGTCAGCTCCGTGGCAGGCAGCAGCGCCGGAAACGGCTTCGGATTCGACCCGTCCGGGTAGAACAGCCGCACCGCCTCGCGCAGCACCGTACCCAGCATCAGCGTGGCCAGCAGCGTGTTCAGCGGCGGCGCGCGCCGCAGCGGCAGGATCAGGAAGCGGGCGATACCGGCGCCCAGCAGGCCGGTCACCATGACGGCGCACAGCACGATGGCCAGCAACTGCAGCCACGGCGATTCCACGTGCATCGCCACCACGCCGGCTGAAGCGGCCAGGCCGGCGAAGGCGCCCACCATCAGCACATCGCCGTGAGAAAACTTGATCACGTCGAGCACGCCGAAGAACAGCGTGAACCCCACCGCCACCATGGCGTAGATCATGCCGAGCATCAGCCCGTTGAAGACGTACTGCCCCAATACACTCATCGGTATCCCCCGAATTGCCTGTCTGGCTGGGATGGGGCCGGGCGGGGCGTGCGCGCCCCCGCCCGGCCGCCGCGCTTACAGTCCGGACAGCTTCTTCTTGCCCTTGCCGTAGACGCTCTCTTCCCAGATCACCCACTTGCCGTCGTCGACGACGTACTTGGTGATCAGCGGCACCACGTTCTGGCCGTGGTCATCGAACGTGACCTTGCCGATGATGGTGTCGACATCCTTGGTGCCGTTCAGCACGTCACGCACCTTCTTGCGGTCCGGGCCCACCTTCTCCACGGCATCCATGATCAGGTTGGCGGCAGCGAATGCGAACGGGCCGTAGGCTTCGGGCGGCTCGCCGTACTTCTGCTGCGTGTAGCGTTCCATGAAGAACTGGCCGCCCGGCAGCTTTTCCAGCGGTGCGCCTTCGATGAAGGCCAGCGAGCCCTCGGAGAGCGGCTTGCCCACGCCTTCGATATAGGCATCGGACTTGATGCCCGATGTGCCCTCGAACTGGGCCTTGATGCCGAGCTTTTCCATCTGGGTGCGGATGCGCACGCCCAGCGGGGTCAGGCCGCCGAAATAGACCACGTCCGGCTTCAGTTCGCGGATCTTGGTCAGCTCGGTGGTGAAGTCCTGCTGATCGGCGGTCACGCCGAACGTGCCGACGACGGTGCCGCCATCCTTCTTCAGGAATTCGCTGAAGTACTTGTTGTGGCCCTTGCCGTAGTCGGTGGTGTCATGAATGATGGCCCACTTCTTGTAGCCCAGCCCGGTCATGAACTTTGCCGCCACCTCGCTCTGGTTGATCATCGTGCCGTTGACGCGATGGATCTCCTTGAAGTTGTTGCCATAGGTGACATCGGGCAGCACCGCGCCCCACACCACAGCCGGCATGCCGAAGCGGCTGTACACGCCCACCGTGCCCATCGCCACGGCGGAGCAGAAGTGTGTCACGCCAGCGACGATGGACTTGTCGGCGGCAATCTTGGTGGCCACCTGAACGCCAACGTTCGGCCGGCATTCGTCGTCCAGCACCACCAGTTCATAGGTGTACTTCGCCTTCGGGTCGGCATTGCGCAGCCGCACGGCCAGGTCCGCGGAATTGCGGCCGCCCAGCCCGATCGACGACACGCCACCCGTGAGCGGTCCCACAAAGGCAATCTTGACCACTTCCTTGGCCTGCGCCGGCGCGGCCATCATGACCATTCCGGTCGCGGCGGCTGCCATCGCGGCGGCTACAGCAGTGTGTTTCTTGTGCACTCTCTTTCCCCCTTGGATGCATGGACAAATCGGATGGGCCTCCGGCCCGGAGTCAGAGACCCGAACCGATGCGAGGCGCCCACTGACGCCTGGGGAAAGCTTCTTGAAAGCTATCTGCACCAAATTCAAGTCACTTGAATCCTATGCAATAGACATGCCATCCTTCAACGAGCGAAAACCCGTAGTGCAAATTGGACAAAGATGGGGAGGGCGGGGCGAATCGCAGGTTTTATGCGCCTTCCCGGCGCACGCATGCACGGCCGCGGTGCTGATTTGTTGGGGCGGGGATTACCGGCTGCCGGTTCACCGTAAGTGATGTTAGGGTTACATTGGCAAATTTCCGCGATGGTGCTGGCAAGCATCTCGTTCTCGCCGTATTTGCAGATCACGCCGTGCAGGTCGGCGTCGAGCACTTCATCTGATTCTCATTTGCGGGCGCGCCAGAAACTGTTCTCGCCGTCTACATGGATGTGTCCACGACAACGGCACTTACCGCGGCGGTGCACAAACGCCTCCAGCATAGGGGCGCGAATCTCCCGGGGCGCGCTCAGCCATCTGCGTGCGTCTCGGGATGGCGGAATGCACACTGCGGGCGGTCTATGGCCCGATTCAACATCGTTCCTGTCCCTCCCTGCCGCAGGCGGATGATAGATGCAACGCATGGTGGCATGCCGTTTGCTGTTCAAGTGCATACAACAAACAGGAGACGAGAATGCATCACCGACTACGAACACTGACCTACGCGGCTTTGCTGGCACTTGGCATCATGGAGACCGGACTGTCACACGCCAGCTACCCCGACAAACCGCTGCGCATGATCGTGCCGTTTCCCCCGGGAGGAATCACCGATCAATTGGCGCGGGAGATCAGCCACGCGCTATCCGCGCGGCTGAAGCAGACCGTGGTGGTGGAGAATCGGCCGGGTGCAGGTGGCAACATTGGCGCGACCGTCGTGGCACGCGCACCCGCGGACGGCTACACCCTGCTGTTCGGGACATTCGGTACGCTGGCCGTCAACAAGAGCCTGTATGACAAGCCTGGCTACGATCCGCTGACAGATTTCGCTCCGGTCGGCGCGGTCGCGTACCTGCCGAATGTACTGCTGGTGAATCCTGCCGTACCAGCGCGCAATGTGGCGGAATTGCTGGCCCTGGCCCGCAAGGCACCGGGACGACTCACCTACGGTTCGTTCGGGAACGGCTCCTCGGCGCATCTGGCCGGCGAACTGCTCGCGCACCTGGCCGGCGTCGATATCACTCACGTGCCGTACAAAGGCAGTGCGGCTGCAATGACCGATCTGGTGGGAGGCCGGCTGACCATGATGTTCGACAGCATTCCCACTGCGCTGCCGATTGTGCGCGATGGGCGCGCACGTGCGCTTGCCGTGACCACGCAGACCGCATCCGAGCAACTGCCAAGCGTGCCGACCGTGGCCGCCAGCGGCGTGCCCGGCTATGAGCTGACAGCATGGTTCGGTGTGGCTGCACCGGCTGCCACACCCAGGAATGTGATTGATCGGCTGAACGCGGAGATCGTGGCGTCGCTGAAGGAGCCTGCCATCAAGGAAAAACTGGAGCGCCAAGGCGCTGTCGCCTTTGCTATGACACCTGCACAGTTCGGATCGTATGTTCGTTCCCAGTACGAAAGATGGGACAAGGTCATCAAGGCGGCGAATATCCACCTTGACTAAGACACGAATCGACCCATGCCTTACGTGCGGGGGATTGGCCGGCGGACGTCTCTGGTGACAGGCTGAATGCCGAAGCGCTGAAAAGGGGCCCCGGCACGCAGGCCGGAGCTGAACAATTCGTCGGGATGGACCGACGAACTGGAGACAGCGTCTGCAAGTGCGGCATTATCAATGCATGCCACTGAGTACCCCCATCTTCTTCTCCTGCTTGCTTTGCCTACTTGCCCTGCCACACCGGCTTGCGCTTCTGGGCAAACGCGGCGGCACCCTCACGCGCATCGGCCGAAGCGAACACCGGCGCCGTCAGCGGTTGCTGGCGCGCGAACATCTCCTCGCGCGACCAGTCGGCCGACTCGACCATGATCTGCTTGCTGGCAGCGATCGCCAGCGGGCCGTTGGCGCCGACGATGCCTGCCAGTGCAAGCGCGCCCTCGAGCGCCTGGCCGGGCTCAGTGAGGCGGTTGACGAGGCCGTAGGCATAAGCGCGCTCGGCGGCCAGCATGTCGCCGGTCAGCGCGAATTCCATGGCGACATGGAAGGGCAGCTGGCGCGGCAGTCGCATCAGCCCGCCAGCGGCCGCCACCAGCCCGCGCTTGACTTCGGGCAGGCCAAACTTGGCCTCGCGCGAGGCCACGATCAAGTCGCAGGCCAGCGCCATCTCGAAACCGCCGGCCACGGCGTAGCCTTCGATCGCGGCGATCAGCACCTTGCGCGGCGGCTTTTCGGTCAGGCCGCCGAAGCCGCGGCCGGGAATGCTGGGCCGCTTGCCTTCCAGGAAGCCCTTCAGGTCCATGCCGGAACAGAAGGTGCCACCGGCGCCGGTGATGATGGCCAGGCTCAGGTCGTTGCGCGCTTCAAGCTCGTCGAGCGCCGCGGCCAGCGCCGTGGCGGCTTCGAAGTCCATCGCGTTGCGCGCCTGCGGACGGTTGATGGTGATCAGCAGCACGTTGCCGCGGATTTCGAGGAGTAGCGTATCGCTCATGAAGTCAGCCTCTTCAGGAAAGTTGGCGAAAGAAATGCCGCATATCAGCGAGCCGCCATGCGGATGGCGCCGTCCAGGCGGATCGTTTCGCCATTGAGCATCGGGTTCTCGAGGATGTGCAGCGCGGTCGAGGCAAATTCGTCCGGCGCGCCCAGCCGCGCCGGGTGGGGGACCATGGCGCCCAGCGCGGCACGCACGTGCTCCGGCAGCCGTGCCAGCAGCGGCGTGTCGAACAGGCCAGGGGCGATGGTGCAGACACGGATGTTGCGCTGGGCCAGGTCGCGTGCGGCCACCAGGGTCATGCCGACGATGCCGGCCTTGGCCGATGCGTACGGAATCTGGCCGATCTGGCCCTCGTAGGCGGCCACCGACGCGGTGAGGACGCAGGCGCCGCGCTCACCGTCCACCAGCTCGTTCTTTGCCATGCGGGCCGCACCCAGACGCAGCGCGTTGAAGGTGCCGATCAGGTTGATGCGCACGATCGATTCATATTTTTCCAGCGAACCAGGCTGGCCGTCCTTTTCCACCAGGCGCACCGGACCGCCCAGGCCCGCGCAGTGGATCAGCGCGCGCAGCGGGCCGAACGCCTCGGCTGCGTCGTAGACGGCGTTCATCTGGTCGGTATCGCAGACGTCGGCCTTGACGAAGCGGACCTTACCGCCGAGTTCATCCACGGCGGCATTGCCGCGCTCTTCCGACAGGTCGGCGATCACCACGCTGACGCCGCGCTCCACCAGGCGTCGCGCACAGGCCAGGCCCAGGCCCGAAGCGCCACCAGTCACAACTGCCGACATATTGTTGAGTTTCATTTTGCGTCTCCAGTGCTTGAATCAGGAAATGAAGGTGTCCGTGGGTTACAGGCATTCGATAATGGTGGCGTTGGCCATGCCCCCGGCTTCGCACATCGACTGCAGGCCGTAGCGCTGGCCGCTGTCTTCCAGCGCATGCAGCATGGTCGTCATCAGGCGTACGCCGGAGGCGCCCAGCGGATGGCCCAGCGCAATCGCGCCACCGCGCGGGTTCAGGCGGGCCGGGTCGGCGCCCAGTTCGCGTTGCCAGGCCAGCGGCACGCTCGCGAAGGCTTCATTGATTTCGTAGTGGGCGATCTGCTCCAGGTGCAGGCCGCTTTTCCTGATGGCGCGCTGGCTGGACGGGATCGGCGCGGTCAGCATGTAGAGCGGATCGGCGCCGTACACGTCGAAGGAGACGAAGCGCGCGCGCGGCGTCAACCCCATCCGCACCGCGGCGCTTTCGCTCATCAGCAGCATGGCGGCGGCGCCGTCGCTGATCTGCGAGGCATTGCCGGCTGTCACGTTCCAGCCGATTTGCGGAAAGCGCTCACTCAGCTCGGCATTGCGGAACGGCGACGGTAGCGCGGCCAATCCCTCCTCGGTGGTGCCGGGGCGGATGGTTTCGTCCTGATCCACCATGCCGGCGGGCGTCCGGATCGGCAGGATCTCGCGGTGGAAGGCGTTGGCCTGGCGGGCCGTGTGGGCGCGCTGGTGCGACTGTGCCGCGTAGCTGTCCATGTCGTGGCGCGACAGCCCGTACTTTGCCGCCACCAGTTCGGCTGAAACGCCTTGCGACACCAGCCCCGGCGCATAGCGCGCCTCCATCGACGGGCCATAGGGATTCTGGCCGATGCGCGCGGCGCCCATCGGCACGCGACTCATCGATTCGATGCCGCAGGCGATCACGATATCGTAGGCACCCGCCATGATGCCCTGCGCGGCGAAGTGGACGGCCTGCTGGCTGGAACCGCATCTGCGGTCGATGGTGGTTGCCGGCACGTGGTCGGGAAAGCCTGCCGCCAGCCAGGCCACCCGGCCCGGGCCGCCCGACTGCTCGCCTGCTTGCGTGACGCAGCCGGTGATGACGTCGTCTACAAGACCGGGATCAAGGTTGTTGCGCTCGACCAGTCCAGCCAGTAACTGCGCAAGCAGCTCGGTCGGGTGCAGTTCGGTGAAGGCGGAGCCGGGCTTGGAACGTCCCAGCGGAGAACGGATGGCATCTACGATGACGGCTTGCTGCATGGCGGGGTCTCCGAATGTGTTGTGATTGCGACGACGTTCTGAATCGAGATAGTGGGACCAGGAATGGGCGTTGCCTGGCTCACAGCTTGCGCGAGATCAGGTCGCGCATCACTTCACTGGTGCCGCCGTAGATGCGGGTGACGCGGGCGTCGGCAAAGGCACGGGCCACCGGGTACTCCAGCATGTAGCCGTAGCCGCCGTGCAGTTGCACCATTTCGTCGAGCGCCTTGCCCAGGGCCTCGGTCGCATAGAGTTTGGCGATCGCCGCCTCTTCCAGGGTCAGGCGGCGGCGGATGTGCTCGCTGAGGTAGTGGTCAACCAGCAGGCGTACCGCAACGGCCTGCGCCTTGATGTCGGCCAGCTTGAACTTGGTGTTCTGAAAGTCCCAGACGGTCTGGTTGAAGGCCTTGCGCTCCTTCACGTAGTTCAGCGTATGTGCCAGGCATGCTTCCAGCTTGGCGGCGGCGCTCACAGCGATGGAGAGGCGTTCCTGCGGCAGTTCGCCCATCAGGTAGGCGAAGCCCCTGCCTTCCTCGCCCAGTCGATTGGCTACCGGCACGCGGACATTGTCGAAGAAGAGCTCGGCGGTGTCCTGAGCGTGCTGGCCGACCTTTTCCAGCTTGCCGCCGCGGCGGAAGCCTTCGCGATCGGCCTCCACCACGATCAGGCTCACGCCGCGCGCGCCCGCGCTCGGGTCGGTCTTGCAGACCATGACGATCAGGTCGGCAGTCAGGCCGTTGCTGATGAAGGTCTTGCTGCCGTTGATGACATATTCGTCGCCTTCGCGTACAGCAGTGGTACGGATGGCCTTGAGGTCGCTGCCGGTGCCCGGTTCGGTCATGCCGATGGCGAGAATCCATTCGCCCGAGCAGACCTTGGGCAGCCAGCGCTGCTTCTGTTCCGGATTGCCGAGGCGATTAATGTATGGGGCGATGATGTCGGAATGCAGGCCAAAGCCCAGTCCGCTGACGCCGGCACGAGCCAACTCTTCGTTGTAGACCGCCGAGTGGCCAAAGTCGCCGCCGCCGCCACCGTACTCGGTCGGCAGGGTGGCGCACAGCAGGCCCTCGCGGCCAGCCTTCAACCACGTTTCGCGGTCAACCATGCCGGCCTTGTCCCATGCGGACTGCCTGGGCACACACTCGCGTTCGAGGAAGCGGCGCACGGTGGTGCGGAACATCTCGTGATCGTCGCGGTAGATGGTACGGTTGATTTCCATGAATAGCTCCGAATGGAAGGTGGGCATGTGCTTGGGCGGGACGCAACCCACCGCTCAGGATATGCGGGCGACATGCGGCGCGAATTCGGCCTCGGGAAGCTGTTGGACATCATCCCGGCGTGCGCGCGCAGCGGACTGGCATGTTGCTAAAGTACTGGAGAGTGGGACGGGGCGAACACCACCCATGTCAGGTGGCCGGGGGAGATCGGGGGCGCCGCGTGGGCGACTTGGCTCCCTCTACGGTAAGCGGGAGGGAGTGGGGGGAGCGCCTCGGTAGGCGATGCGAGATGGCGCGTTGGAGCCCGCGTATGCCCGCTGTCTCAGCCGCCCTGGCAAAGGTCGCGGTCCCGCGCCTTGGCCACGGCCTCGTGGCGGCTGGCCACGCCGAGCTTGCGAAAGATATTGCGCAGGTGCCACTTCACCGTTTCCGGCGACAATCCCAGCGTATTCGCGATCTTCTTGTTCGGCAGTGCTTGTCCGAGCAGCCGAATCACGTCGGCTTCCCGGTCGCTCAGTTCCTCGGCGCCGTTATCGGCGGCGCCGGCCGCCTGTGTTGGGTTCGCTGTGCTGCGAACCGGCGGTTGTGCGGCAGCCTGGAAGCGTTCGACATAGAAAGCCAGGAGCGGATCGAACGTTTTGCCGCCGGCCAGGTCGACGATGAGGTCGAGCGCACCCGGGGCGATGTCGATCAGGCTACGCATCAGGCCAAGCCGGTGGCCCAGACGCAGCGCGGACACTATCTGTTCATGCGCGGCTTCCTGATCGCCGTGGTGGAACGCGATCATGGCGGTCAGCACCTGCAGTTGCGCCACGTGGCGTTGCCAGCCGTGTGCCTCGCAGAAGTCGATCAACGGCGCGATACGTTGCGCCGCTTCGTCGAGTTTTTCATGCGCGAGGCTGACCAGGATATGCGAATGCTCCCTGACCAGGTGGATGGCATCGAGCGAACCCCGCTGCGCGTTCTGGTGCAGCGCGGCCACGGTGTCCAGCCGCGTGAGGACCGAAGCGGCTGCTTCCAGGTCGCCACAATGCAGATGCTGGCTGATCTGGCTGGCAAGGCTGTGCGCCCGCAGCCGGTCCAGCCGGAATTTCACCGCATATTCCTCGAGCCGTTCCAGGTGGGCGAAGGCGTCGATCCGATGCCCGCTGATCCAGTGCACAGCGGCCAGCACGGTATGTACGCGCAGCACCGAGTCCGGTATCGATATGCGCTCCAGCATGTCCACGCGATCCTCCAGCAGCCGGCGGACGCCTTCCATGTCATTATGCTCATAGAGGACTTCTCCCAGCACCGCCGCTGCGAAATACTCGGACTCGGCGCGGGCGCCGCCGACCTGCCCGACGTCGCGGAGCACGTCGCGGCTGACCCGCTCTGCCAGGGTCATCTTGCCTTCCAGGGCGTAGCTGAAAGCCATCATGCAGCGCCCATTGAGCGCGCCGCCGGTCGTGCCCATCAGCGGCGCGCCTTCGACCAGCACCGGCGCGGCTTCGGTCAGTATCCGACGGGCCCGCTCGTATTCTCCAAGGTGCATGTATAGCCACGGCAGCAGATTGCTGCGCTTCCCGATATAGATCGGATCGATGTCTTCCGGGGTGTGCAGCAATTGCGGCAGCAGGGATTGGGCGCCCTCGGTGTCGTCGCAAAGCAGCTTCAGGCCGAAGTGCAGCACGGTCAACCGGTAGCGGTGGTACGTGTCTGCTGCAGGAATCTCGGCGTCCAGCCGCTCAATCGAGGCGAAACTGGCCTCCAGTTCCCGCGCATAGATCTGTACTTGCAGCGTCAACAGACGCAGGCCGATGCGGGCCTGGATCTGTTCTGGCGGCAGAAAGCGAAGCAGTTCCCGGGCGTTGCGCATCTGCCCCCGGGCTATCAGGCTGCCGGCATAGCGCTGCACCAGGTTCGCTGCGGTGGTGGCTTCGCCCGCGGGCACGGCATGGCGAACGGCCTCTTCCAGCAGATGATGGTTGCGGAACCAGTGCCAGGCTGCCGCATGGACAGCGCGCTGCTCGGTTTCACTGCGCGAGCGGAAGCGTTCCGCCAGCGTTTCGCGCAGCAGCGGATGCAGCCGGTACCATGTTTCGCGCCCCGGGCCTTCAAGCGGGGTAATGAAGAGGCTCTCGCTTTCCAGGCGTGCCAGCAGGGCCAAGACTTCCGCCTCACTCTGCGCGCGCCCGCTCAGCGCCACGCACAGTGAAGCGCTGAAACGCTCGCATGCGGCGGCGTGTACCAGGAGTTCCGCCTCATTGGGGGTCAGGCGCGACATCACCTCGCGCTCGAAGTAGTCGGCGAAGGCGCCGGCGTTCTGCACATTGACCCGCACAAAGCCACTGGCAAACGAATGGCCGCTGGCGTGCTGCTTCTTGCGCTTCCAGTGGGTGGCGAACAGTTGCAGGCCTGCCACCCAGCCATCTGTCAGTTCATGCAGCAGGCGCGCATCGCGCGCGCCGATGTCACCCAGTTGCGCGGTCAGGAACTGCTGTGATTCCGCCAACGTGAATCGCAGGTCGCGCTGGTCGAGTTCGAGCAACATGCCTTGGTCGCGCAGCCGGCCGAGCGAGAGGGGCACCGTGGCACGCGAGGCCAGGACCACGTGGAGATTGGCAGGCGCGTAGTCGATCAGCCATTGCAGCGCTTGGTGTGCGCGGGGGGCGCTGAGGTGATGGAGCTCATCGAGCACCAGCATCAGTTCCAGCGGATAGCCTGCGATGCCGCGTACCAGCGTAATAATGCAGCGCTCGACGGCCTCGTCGTCCACGCCCCGGCCTGCCAGCAGCATCGCCTCGCGCGTGATGGCGGGGCTCACTTGGGAGAGGCAGCCGAGCAAGCGGTCCAGCCAGCGCGACAGATCATTGTCTGTGGGCTCGACGGTCAGCCATGCCATATCGAAACCCAAGGCTAGCAAGTCCAGGCGCCATGCCGTCAGCAACGCCGTCTTTCCGCATCCGGCCGGGCCCTGCAGCACGATGCAGCGCCGCCGTCGTACCGCGATCAACGCCGCCAGCAGACGTTCGCGTGCGACCACGCGTGTCGTGCTGCGTAGCGGTGTCAGCCTGAGAGACGCGGCGGGTGAAGCCGGAGCAAGCACCGGACGCCCATCGGGAGAATGGAGGCTTTGTCGCATATTCACCGCGCGCCTTGCATCGCTGATGCCGGAAGCCGGGCGCTTCGTTGTGGCGGAACTGGTCGTGCCGTGATTGTACTGGCATTGCAGCGCGCACAACCAGCCGAGTTCAATACTGTCTTGACGGCCAAAGGATGCTACTCGGGCTTGACGCCGGCGGCACGGGCCAGCTTCGCCCAGGTCGCGATCTCCTCCTTCAGCTGCCGGGAAAAATCCTCGCGACTGATCGGGTCGTATTCCATGCCGACGGCTTCCGCCCGGTCAAGAAGTTCGCGACTCTTGAGGGTCTCCTGCAAGGCGGTGGCCAACTGCTGCACAATAGCGGCCGGCGTACGTGCCGGTGCGAAGAGCGCCTGCCAGGCCACGAGGTCGAACGGTACGCCCTGCTCGGCGAATGTCGGCATCTCGGGCAGCATGACGGAGCGTTTCCGGCTGCAAATGCCAAGTACCTTGAGCTTGCCGGCCTTGATATGCGGTAGCGCTACGCCGACCGTGGCAATCGCGAGGCCAATTTCTCCGCCGAGTACGGCTTGCACGATCGGCGCTTCGCCCTTGTAGGGCACCATGCCCATCTTGAGCCCGGCGTAATTGTTGATGCTCTCCATCGTCAGATGCGAAGTCGAACCGTAGCCCCAACCCCCGTACATGACATTGCTGTCCGGCTTCCGGGCCAGCGCGATCAGTTCGCGGAGGTTCGCCGCCGGGAAACTCGGATTTGCAATGACGCAGAGCTTCAGTGTGAACGATCGACCGATCGGGGTGAAATCGCGCACCGGATCATAGGGCAGGTTCTTGATCGTCGACGGCGCGATGGTGTGGGAAGTCGCGAACCCCAGACCGATGGTGTAGCCGTCGGGCTCGGCGCGCGCCGTCCGCGCCGTGCCGATCGTGCCGGCGGCGCCGGCCAGGTTTTCGACGAAGATGGTGCCCTTGAGCTGTTGGGTCATGCCGCCCACCAGCAGGCGAGCGCCGACGTCGGAGCTTCCGCCCGGCGGTCCCGGTACGATTAGCCGGACAGGCTGGCTACCGGGATAGGTTGCTGCCCGGGCGAGTCCAACGGACCACGGCGGCACGGCGATGGCCCCAACCGTTCCAAGGACAATGCGGCGTCGACGCGGCGAAGTAATGGACATGCTTGTCTCCTGATTGGGGCATGCGTCACGCACCGCATGAGAGAAGGCGCCGTAGCCCCGAGTTTTAATGAGAACGAACGTGGACTCGTCGCGGAAGCTCTCGCCCCCATACCGCAGCTTCCGGCGCCGGGGGGCGAGCGCTTGTTCGCGGTGCGTCAGCCTTTCAGCGGACAGGCACTTTGCGCCAAGGGCTGAAAGGCCTTGTCCGCGGGAATGACCTTGCGGATCTTCAGAAGGTCAAACTCGCCTTTGGATTCGGATGGCTTCTTTGCCTCGGCGAGATACATGTCGTGGAGCATCTGCCCGTTGGCCTCGATGCGGCCGTTCTTTGCGAAGAAGTCATTGATCGGTGTTCGACGCATCTTCGCCATGACTTGTTCCGTGTCCGCACTACCGACAGCCTGGACCGCTCTGAGGTAATGCATGACGGCCGAGTACATGCCTGCCTGCACCATTGTCGGCATGGACTTAGTCTGTGCCTGGAACTTCCTGCCGAAGGCGCGGGTTTCGTCGTTATAGTCCCAATAGAACGCCGTGGTGAACTGCAGGCCCTGGGCGACCTTGAGGCCCATCCCCCTCAGGTCGTTATCGAAGATCAGCAGCGGCGCGACCACCTGTTTGCCGGATCCTATGCCAAACTCGGCCGCTTGACGCACGGCATTCTGGGCATCGCGACCCGCATTCGCCAATGCAATCACCTGCGCTTTCGACGATTGCGCCTGCAACAGGTATGAGGCGAAATCGGGAGCGGACAATGGGTGCCTCACACTGCCGAGAACCTTGCCGCCTTCCTGTCGCACCACGGCCATTGCGTTCTCTTCGAGCGAGTGGCCGAACGCGTAGTCGGCCGTGAGGAAGAACCAGTCCCGCTTGCCTTCCGCCAGGATGGCTTGTGCGGTGCCGTGCGCGAGGGCATATGTGTTGTACACATAGTGAATACCATAGGGCGAGCACTGCTTTCCAGTCAGCTCGGTCGTCGCGGACCCGGCGAAGATGGTGATCTTCTTCTTGCTCTGCCCGAGCTTCTGCAGCGCGAGTGCGGAGGCGGAGTCGGTCGACTCGATGATCATTGCCACATTGTTCCGGTCGTACCATTCGCGTGCGCGCGTCGCTGTCACGTCCACCTTGTTCTGGTAGTCCGCCGACAGGATCTCGATGGGCCGGCCCAGCACATTGCCGCCGAAATCCTGCACCGCCATCTTGACGGCGGCGATCCCGCCCGGGCCGCCGATGCCGGAGTAGACGCCGGTCATATCGACAAGGACGCCGATACGGAAAGGCTCCTCGGCCGGATAGGCCCGGGAACTGGCCAACGCCATCAGCAACAGGCCGGTACAGATCGATCGATGCTTCATCCCAATGTCTCCAATTGTCGTTATCGCTGGCCGATCGGCACGTGTGTCGAAGGCCGGTTCTGGAAGGTTATCCGCGCACCGTGTCCCACGCGGGCATGTCGCCGGTACTGGCCCCAAGGGCGGGTGCCGCGCTCGATGAACCGGCGCTGCGGAATGCATCGGCTACCGGTACGGGCAGGGCAGGGAGCTCCTCTCCCGACGCGGACCGGACGCGCCGGCTGAACAGCCCCCGCGCGCGGAAGTGCGGGTCCGCGGATGCCTCCTCCAGTGACACGACTTTCGCCGTACAGACATCGTGTCCCCGGAACCGTTCGATCCAGACATCCGCCGGCTGGCGCAGGATGGCCTCGGCGACGTGTTGCCTGACTTCCGTCGCATCCAGCGCCGCGAGTTCCGTCTCGTCCAGGCCGATCAGTCGGACGAAGTTGCCCCAGAACTTGTCCTCGAGCGGGGCGGCGGCCAGGTACTGGCCATCCGCAGCGCGATAGACCTGATACCGGGGCGAGCCGCCGGTGACCAGCGAGGCGCCGGGAGTCGGCCAGGACCCGCGCCACCCGTCGCCGAGCCCCCAATACTGGAAGGTGAACAGGTTGTCGGCCATCGAGATGTCCAGGTGGCAACCCCGCCCGGTCGCCTCGCGCTGCCTCAGCGCAAGGAGGATGTTGATCATGGCGGGATACGCGCCCCCCGCGATATCGGCAATCAGCGCGGGAGGCAGGCCAGGGGCGCCATCGTTGCCGCAGCTCAGCGACAGCATGCCCGTGGAGGCGGCATAGTTCAGGTCGTGGGCGGCCTCCTGCGCCAGTGGACCGTGTTGGCCGTATCCGGTGACGGAGCAGTAGATCAGCCGCGGATTGCGCTCGGACAAGGCTGCGTGGCCCAGCCCCAGCCGTTCCATCACACCGGGCCGGAACTGCTCGACGAGAACGTCCGCATCGCGGATCAGAGGCTCCAGTCCGGCCAGACCCGACGGCGACTTCAGGTCGATCGCGATTGACCGCTTGCCGCGGTTCAGCAGCACGAAATTGACGCTGTCCTGGCCGAGCTTCGGCTCATAGGACCGCATCTCGTCGCCGCGGTCGGGCCGCTCCACCTTGATGACGTCCGCGCCGGCTTCCGCCAGCAGCAGCGTGCACAGCGGGCCGGGAAGCAGTGTGCTGAAGTCGAGAACCTTTACACCGCTCAGAGGTCGTGTCATGGGCCCATCCATCCTGCACGTTCGGCTGCCACACGGGCGCGGCGCGCGGGTGCGTAGGCTTCCTGTCCCAGCGCTGCGTAGAGGGCCGACGTCACGGCGAAATGGTGTTCAAGACCGGTCCGCTCCAGCAGCGAGATCGGTCCCTCCGGGTAGCCGAGCCCCAGACGCAGCGTCTGGTCCATGTCCTTGGCAGTGGCGAGTTTCTCGTCGAGGCGGCGCAGTGCGGCGTTGTAGTAGGGGCGGACCAGCCGGTCGACGATGCGGCCGGGGAAATCGTTGCAGACGGCCACGACCAGGCCGGCCGCCCGGAAGGCCTCGCGCGCGGCCTCGATCGCGTCGGGGCTGGTGCCCGGCTGCTTCACGAGTTCAACGAGGTTGCTGGGGGTGGTGTCACCGAGGCGGAACCGCGCAAAGCCGACCACGTTGGACCCTTCCTGGCCCGCATGCTCTCCGGTATGGACGCCCAGGCATTCCGTGCCAAGCTCCACCGCGACGAACGTGGCAGCGGGATTTTCCGGCTGCGTTGTGAACGCCTTGCCAGCGTCCGCGCCAAGAAAGACGATGCCCTTGCCGGCGGGTGTGGCAGCGTCGAGGAAGGGATGGGCATCGGGAAACGATCGGCTCTGGCCGGCTGCGACAATCTGGTAAGTCATGGTCAGGCTCCGAACATCTTCGAATCGCCGTAGGCATGGAAGCCCCGGCCGCTCTTCTTGCCGAGCCGCTTCACCGCGATCATGCGGCGGACAAGCGCGGGGCAGGCCGCGCGAGGTTCATGGGTGAGTCCGTACATGGCATCGCACAGCAGCTTCTGGGTGTCCATTCCGACCAGGTCCAGCAGCTCGAGCGGCCCCATTGGGTATCCGAGCGCAGTCTTGATCGCGGCATCGATGTCGGCGGGCTCGGCGACGCCCTGTTCCACGAGCCGGATGGCGTCGTTGTTGAACGGGATCAGGAAGTAGTTGAGGATGAATCCCGGCGTGTCCTGTGTCTTGACCGGCTTCTGGCCCATCTGTTCGGCAAACGCCCATGCCCGGGAGAATGTGTCATCGGACGTGGTCAGGCCGGGGGACATCTCAACGAGTTTCATCAACTGAGCCGGCAGGCAGAAGTGCATGCCCACGAAGTGCTCCGGCCGGCCAGAGCCGCCGGCGATCTCGGTGATGGAGATCGTCGATGTGTTGGACGCGAAGATCGTATGGGCTGGGCACACCTCGTGCAATGCGGAGAAAAGCTGGTGCTTGACGGCCAGGTCCTCGAAGACCGCCTCAATCACGACGTCGCATTCCGCCATCGCCTGGAGGGACGTCGTGCTCTGCCAGCGAGCCATGATCGTCGCAATATCGTCCGGCTGGATCTTGCCGCGCTGGGCCGATTTCTTCAGAAAGCTCTCGGTCTGGTCGCGTGCGCGCTCCAGGGCCTCCTGCCGGGTGTCGTACACGATGGTATTGAAGCCGGCGCGTGCCGCGACGATGGCGATGCCTGCGCCCATCGTCCCGCTGCCAGCGACGCCGACGGTTCTGATCTGTGCCACTTTTATGACTCCTTGCTATTTCGTGAGAAAGCTTCTGCCGATCAACTGGCGGTGCACCTGGTTGGTCCCCTCCCAAATCTGGGTGATCTTGGCGTCCCGCATCAGCCGCTCCACGCGGTAGTCGCTGCAGTACCCGTATCCACCGAGCAGCTGGACAGCATCCGTCGTGATGCGCATGGCCGCATCAGTCGCGCGCAGTTTCAGCATCGATGCCTCGACGCCGAAGTCCTGCTCCCCGCTATCGACCATTTCCCCGATTCGCCACAGCCACGATTCGCACAGGGCCAGCTCAGAAGCCATGTCGGCCAGCATGAACTGAATGCCCTGGAACTCCAGGATGCGCCGCCCGGACTGCCTGCGCTCATTGATGTACGCGGTCGCGTCTTCGAACGCGGCACGCGCGATTCCCAGCGCATGCGCCGCCACGCTGGGCCGCGACCGGTTCAGTGAGCCAAACAGGATGCGCAAGCCGTCTCCGGGCGCGCCGACCAGGTTGGCGCGCGGCACGCGGCAGCGCTCGAATGAGAGGGCCGCGGTGCTGGAGGCACGGGTGCCCATTTTGTGCTCCGTGCCCAGGACGGAACGGCCGGGCGTTCCCTTCTCGAGCACCAGAACAGAGATGGACTGCTTGTTGTCAGCGATCTCGGACCACTTGCCGAAGAGCAGGTAGATATCTGCAACATCGCCGTTGGTAATGAAGACCTTTCCGCCATTGACGACGATGTCGTCGCCGTCGGGCGTGAAGGTGGTGCGCATTCCCGTGGCATCAGACCCGGCGGAGGGCTCGGTGATCGCCAGTGACGCGATCGCGCCATCGGCGACGCGCGGAAGCCAGCGTTGCTTCTGCGCCTCGCTGCCATACTCGATCAGCGGCTTCATGGCGTGGAAGTTCGTCGCCCAGATGATCCCCGTAGAGGCGCACGCTTTCGAAATCTCACGCACACATGCCAGGTAGATCAGATAGGACATCTGGGCGCCGCCGTAGGCTTCCGGCACGAACATCGCATTCAGGCCAAGCGCATTGATCGCGTTGATGTTGTCCCACGGAAACTCGCCACTCTTGTCGTAGGTCGCCGAGTTCGGTGAGATCTGGTCGCGGCAGAGTGACTTCACGCTGTCAAGGAGCATCTGCTCCTCATCCGAGAATGGCAGGCTGTTGTCCAGGCGTTCGAGGATATTCAAGTTTCACTCCAATGCTCAGAGAGCCATGCCCTGCGCGCCGTCGATGAACAGCGTTTCGCCGGTAAGGAACTGTCCGGGAAGTTGATAGAGCATCGCCACCAGCCCGGCGACATCGGCAGCTTTTCCCGGGCCGCCAGTGGGAATGCGCTTCCGCAAGAAGGCCTGCAGCGGCCCTTCGTTGAGCTCCGCGCGGTTTAGGTCCGTTTCGATATAGCCGGGGGCGACGTTGAGCACCCGGATGCCGTCGCGCGCCCATTCGACCGCCAGGCACCGCGTGATCGCGCCGACGGCCGCCTTTGACGCGCAATAGGCGACATTCCCCTTTACCCCGAGTTTTTCGAAGAACGATCCCATGTTGACGATCAGAGCGGAGCCGTTCTTCGCAAGATATGGGTAGGCCGTCTGGCTGACGCGGAACACAGACGTCGCGTTCGCCGTCATGACCTTTTCATAATCAGCGGTGGAAAAGGTGGCGGACGCTCCCTGCAAGTGCAGGCCCGCGTTGTTGACCAGTCCGACCAAAGGCTTGCCGGTAGTGCGGGCAATCCGTTCAAAGGCATGGCTGATTGCCGAGGCATCGGTGATATCGCAGGGGAGGGCGAACATTCCGCTTTGCGTCGCGAGCTGAGCATCGACGCCGGCAGGCAATTCACCGGAACGAGACAGGCACGCAACCTGGAAGTGGTTGTAGGCCAGTTCTTGTGCAATGGCGGCGCCAATGCCGCGGCTCGCGCCGGTGACGACGATGCAGCCGTCTTTCATTTCAGGCATCCTTGAACTCCGGTTCGCGCTTGTCGACGAACGCCTGCATACCCTCTGCGGCATCCCGGGTCTGGTAGGCGAGCGTCGACAGGTCAGCTTCGATCAGCAGGCCCTCGTCCAGAGAAGTGGCCAGCGCGCGCTGGACAGCTTCGCGCGCGAAGCGGGAGGCGCAGCGGCTGAAGCGCATGTATTGGGCCAGATAGGACTGGCCCAGTGCGACGGGATCGTCGCCTTCGACCAGCGCGTTGACGAGGCCGATGTGCTCGGCCTCGGTGCCGTCAATGGTGCGTCCCGACATGATCAGTTCCAGGGCACGTGCCTCGCCGACCAGACGCGGCAGGCGCTGCGTGCCGCCGTATCCTGGAATCAGCCCCAGCTTGATCTCAGGCAGCCCCATCTTCGCCTTGCGCGTGGCGATGCGAAAAGTGCACGCCATGGCGAGCTCGAGACCACCGCCGAATGCATAGCCATGGAGCACGGCCACGGAGGGAATGGGAAGCTTCGCGAGCTTGTTGAATGCCAGCTGTCCCAGCAACGCCCCGTCGCGCTGCATCGTGAGGTCGCGGTCCATCAGCTCCCTGATGTCCGCTCCGGCGCAGAACGCCTTTGGGCCGTTGCCAACGATGATCAGCCCACGCGCCGGCGACCCGGAAATCTCGTCGGCGGCTTGGGAGATTCGCCGCAGCATTTGAAACTGCAGGGCGTTCATGGCATCGGGCCGGTTCAGCGTTATCACGGCATATTGCCCGGAGAAAGTCAGTTCGATGGACATCTCAGCCTCCCGAGTGTGTGTTCGTCTTGTAGCGCACGGCGATCGGCGTGATCTTGCCCAGGCGTGCCATCTCGACGAGTTCGCGTTTGAGGATTTTCCCGCTGGCCGTGAGGGGGAAGGCGTCCATGCCGATAAAGAACTCGGGCATGTCATATTTGGATAGGCCACAGGTCGCTAGGTGTGCGAGCATGTCCTGCGGGTCGACCTTCTGGCCGGTTCGGGGAATCACCGACAGGCAGACTTTTTCGCCCAGCCGCTCATCGGCAACCGGGAAGGCCGCGGCACGCTCCACGCCGCTGTGGCGCAGCGCCAGTTCCTCAATGTGCGCCGGATGAATATTGTGCCCACCACGAATGATCAGGTCCTTCTTCCGCCCGACGATCGTCAGGCAGCCGTTCTGATCCATGATGCCGAGGTCGCCGCTCATGAACCAGCCATGCACGTTGAAAGAGCTCTCGGTGGCAACCTGGTTGCTGAAGTAGCCAAGCATCAGCACACCACCGCGGCCGCCGATCTCTCCAACCTCTCCAATGCCGGCCTCCTCATCCGGATTCTCTTGCTTCCAGATTCGCACCTCATAGCCGCGGCATGCATGGCCGCAGGTTGACACGATGGCGTCCGGCGCATCCGTCGGAATGGTGTAGTTGTGCGAACCATTCTCCGTCATGCCGTACACGTTCTGCGGCGTCACGCCGAGCTTGACGAACGTCTCGGCGACATCGCGGGGAATGGCTGCGCCCGCCATATAGAAGGTCCGGACATTGCCGAGCGATGTCATGCCTCGCTCGCGCACGACCTTGAGGATGTCCATCGCATGGGTCGGCACTCCCATGACATAGGTTGCGCCGGTATCGTGAATCCAGTCGATCGGCTGCTTTCCGCGGCCGAGGTTCGTCATGGCGAGTTCCATGCCCGCGACCAGCATCTGCTCGATGGCGACAGTGGCGATGTGATGGCTCATGGGACTGAGTGTCAGCACGATGGACTCGGCGTTGTGTCCCCAATCCGCGACCAAGGCCCTGCCGTTAGCCAGCAGGGTGTTTTCGCTATGCATCACACCCTTGGGCTGTCCCGTCGTGCCTGACGTGAACGCCAGATAGACAATCTTGTCCGAGTTCAGGTCCGGCAGGGCGGTCGCGGCTGCGGGTTGCCTGCCCGGAAAGGGCAGAGCCGCCTGCGGGGCAGGCTCACCCGTGTGCGGGTTGCCAAGCGCGTAGGTCGCACACAACGTCGGGATGTCTCCGACCCGATTGAAGATGGCGTTCTGGTGGCTGGTATCCGCACCGTATCCTGGCGTGGCAAACAGCGCCCGGCATTGGATGCGGTTCAGCAACGTGCAGATCTCCTCCACCGTGTAGTTCTGATGCAGGGAGGGGCAGCAGACGTAGCCGTTGCGTGAGCAGGCCAGAAAGACGATCACCGTCTCCACGACATTCGGCAGCCAGATGCCAACCCGGTCACCGGGTTTCAATCCCCTGCGGTGCAGGTCCTCGGCCACGTTGTCGACCCATTCGACCACCTCGCGCCAGTTCAGCCGGACATCGGCGTCACGCAACGCCCAGGCGTTGGGACGCTCGCGGGCGTGGCGCCGTGCCAGCGTGTACAGGGTGTCCTGCTGCCAGATGCCGGAAAGGTAGTAGTCCCGGGCATGCTGGGGATTGTGGAGCGTCAGGATATTTTGCATGGGGATGACTCGGCGGTTCAGTGCCCGAACTTCCCGGCGTCGGGCTTGCGACGCTCTGCGAATGCCGCGGCGAGTTCGTCGTGCTCCTGGCTGTCGAGGTAGCCTCGAAGAAGGAGGTCGTGGGCCATTCTCGACAGACCGGATACACCGCCGTGGCGCGCATTGAACGCACTCTTCAGGGACGCCAGGGCGAAGGCGCCGCGCTCGGCAACCTCCATGGCGTAGGCGCGTGTCGCGGACTTCAGTTCCTCGTCCGGCACGACCATATTGATCAGCCCCATTTCCAGCGCCTCGCGCGCGCTGATCTTCGGGTTGCGGTACCAGATGTCCTTCGCGCGCTTCTTGCCTACCAGGTCTTCCAGATACCAGGTGCCGTAGCCGGCGTCGAAGCTGCCAACCATGGGGCCGACCTGGCGGAAGATCGCGGATTCCTTGGCAATGGTCAGGTCGCAGACCACCTGCAGCACGTTGCCGCCGCCGACGGCAAAACCATTGACCGACGCGATGACGGGCTTCTGCAGGCGATCGATGCTCTCGTACATTTCCAGCGTGGGCAGGACGCCGGCGTACAGCGTGGTGTCCTGCATGCCATCCTTGCGGCCGCCAGTACAGAAGAACTTGTCCCCGGCTCCGGTGAGGACGATGACGCGCGTGCGGGTCTCGCGGCGGATGGCGTTGATGCAGTCGCGAATCTCATGGCACATCCGCTCCGTGAACATGTTGCCGTCCTGGGGGCGATTGAGCGTGATGGTGCCGATGGGGCCGTCTTCTTCATAGAGGATGTCTTCGTATGCCATATCTCTTCCTTTTCAAACGATCTCGGAGTCTGTCAGTCCGGCGACGCAGGCGGGCGACATCGACAGACGTTGGGTGAGTATTTGCGCGGAGTGCTGGCCCAGCGTTGGCGGGGGGGTACGCGCCGTCTCGCAGCGGCCATCGAAGCGAATGCCCAGGCCCACTTGGGGAACCAGGCCATGCGGACCTTCGATAGCAAAGAACAGGCCTTCCTCCTGAAGTACAGGGTCGGCGACAAGGTCTTCAATGGTGTTGATCGGACCCGCCGGAATGCGGTGCCGCGCAAACAACGCCAGCCATTCAGCGCGCGTGCGCTGGACCAGGATGTCTGCGATGTCAGTCACGATCCGTTCGCGGGCGTTGCGCCGCTTCGCGTTCGTGCTCAACGCTGCCTGGTCGCCCAGGTCCGGTCGCTCCACCGCGGCCCAGAAACGCTTCCAGATTGCGTCGTTGCCGAGCCCAAGCGTCACCGGATGGTCGGCGGTATCGAAGACCTGATAGATGGCGATCACCGAGTCGCGTCCACCCGAGCGGCGCGGCAGGTCGTTCGAGCCCAGATACGGGACGATCCTTGGCGCCATGAAGCGGGCCGAGCTGGCGACCATCGAGATGTCGATCTGGCGGCCCTTGCCAGTGCGTTGCCGCTCGTACAGTGCGGCGAGCGTGGCCATGGCGGCATCCTGCCCGGCCAGGAGATCGGAGGCCGGGGTGCCGATCTTCTGCGGGCCGTTGGACGGCTCGCCCGTCAGATCCATGATGCCCGCATATCCCTCGGCAATGAGGTCGTAGCATGGCAGCTCCGCGCGCGGGCCCTGCAGCCCGAAGCCGGTAACGGAGACATGGATGAGGGAGGGATTCAACGCACCGAGCGTGGCATAGTCGACGCCGAGCTTGGCTTGTACCGCGGCGCTGGTGTTCAGCACGACCACATCGCTGACCTTGACCAGTTCGTCCAGTACCCGCTTGCCCTCGGTGCGCGTGAGGTCGATCGTGATGCTCGACTTGTTGCGGTTCACCGCGAGGAACCAGAGGGACTCGCCATCCAGGAATGGCGGTCCCCACGCCCGCGTGTCGTCACCGGTCGCCCGACGTTCGACCTTTACGACGTCTGCGCCCAGATCGGCAAGCAGCAGCGTGCCGTAGGGGCCGGCCACGGACGTCGTCAAGTCCAGAACGCTGACGCCCTTGAGAAGCTGAAGGCCATCAGACAGGGCCTGCCGGGGCAGTGTATCCAGTATGGTCATGCGTAGTCGTCATGTTGGGGAATGCCGCATTACTGCAAATCCCATGCCACTGGACGGTGTCACTGGAGCGGGGCGTGCGTCGAGTGCCGCGGAGCCAGCCTTCGGACCAGGTTCCACGGCGACCAGCGCTTCGCGGTGGCTGCCGGAAGAGGCGCTGGCATATGGCCGCCGTTCGGGCGCTGCAGTTGACGACTACACGGATGTGTCCACCTCGACTACACAGGACGACGCGGCAGGCTCGTCGAGCGCGACATGCCGAGCGTCCTGGTGGCAGTGTGGGCGATCACGCCTTCGCGTGCTGGGATCCACCCGAGGTGGGTGGTACCCCGTCACGCGGCAGGCACATATGCTCGGGCAGCGACAGCCAGCTCACGAAGACAGCGCACGGCATCGACCCGCGCCGGGGCTGGCTCTTCAATTATCGATCGGCAAGTGTGCGAACATACTCAGCCAGCCTCGCTGGACGGCGATGAGACTTTCAAAGAGCGCAACTGCCATGCCGGAGACAATCATGACCCCCTACCTTCCCGAAACGGGTGACCCTGCGGTCGTTGCATACCCCACCGGAACGCTTTTCGCCCCGAAGGCAGCCGTGCTCGGCACGGTGCCGGACAGGCTGAATGTTCCGCAGACCACGCTTTTCGAGAACCTGGAGATTTCTGCCCGGCGATTTCCCGGCAAGGTGGCGATCCAGTTCTACCGCAACGCCATAACGTACGCGGACCTGCTTGAGGAAGTCGAGCACCTGGCCGGCTACCTGCAGCAGGAGTGCGGCGTGCAGCGCGGAGATCGCGTGGTGCTGTTCAGCCAGAACAGCCCGCAGTTCATTGCGGCCTACTTTGCCATCCTGCGTGCCGATGCGGTGGTGGTGCCGGCCAACGCCATGCTGCTGGAGGATGAACTGCGCCATATCGTCACCGACAGCGGTGCCGTGGCCGGCTTTGCCGCCAGCGAACTGCTGGGCCGGCTGGCGCCGCTAGTGGGAACCACGACGCTCAGGCACGTCATTGTGCACAGCTGCGGCGACGCGCTGTCCAACGAGGACCTGTCCGGTGACAGCCACAGCCTGGCCATACCGGAATGGGTGCGCGAGCGTTCCGACGGCGAACCCCTGCCCGCCGGGGCGGTGCACTGGCTGCACGCCATGGCGCAGGCGCGCCGGGCCACGCCGCACCAGAGCGGCCCTGATGATCTTTGCATGCTGCCCTACACATCTGGCACTACCGGCGCCCCCAAGGCATGCATGCATACTCACCGCACGATCATGGCATCGGTAGCGGGCGCCCAGATGTGGCGTCGATCGAACGCCGAAAGCTGCTACCTCGCCGTGGCACCGATGTTCCACCTGCTCGGCCTGCAGAACAACCTTAACGGCCCCGTCTACCTCGGCGGCACCATTGTTCTGCTGCCGCGCTGGGACCGGCGCACCGCCGCCGAGCTGATCTCGCGCCACCGCGTCACCTTCTGGGCCGCGCCGCCGTCGATGCTGGTGGAATTCTTTGCGCAGCCCGGCATCGATTCCTTCGATCTCAGCAGTCTGAAATGCGTTTTGGCAGGCGGCGCCGCCGTGCCGGAAGGCACCGCGCGGCTGATGAGGGAACGCTACGGTCTGCAGTTCGTGGAAGGGTACGGCCTGACCGAGACCGCCTCGTTCACCGTCTCCAACACGATGGAGGCGCCGCGCACCGGTTACCTAGGCATCCGCACCTATGGCGTGGATGTACGCATCGTCGATCCCGCCTCACAGGAAGAAGTCAAGCAGGGCGAGGTCGGCGAGATCGTGATCCATGGCGCGCAGGTCATGCTAGGCTACTGGAACAAGCCGCAGGCCAATGCAGAGAGCTTCATCGTCATCGACGGCAAGCGCTACTTCCGATCCGGCGATCTGGGCAGCGAGGATGCGGAGGGCTACTTTGTCATGCGCGACCGGCTCAAACGCATGGTCAACGCGTCGGGCTACAAGGTGTGGCCGGCCGAAGTGGAAGCGATCCTGCACAAGCACCCCGCCATTCTGGAGTCCTGCGTCATTGCTGCACGCGATCCGCACCGTGGCGAGACGGTCAAGGCCGTGGTCGTGCTGCGGCCGGAAGCCAGCCAGGCGGGCGAGGGCGAGCTGCTGGCCTGGTGCCGGGCCAACATGGCCACCTACAAGGCTCCGCGCATCGTACAGATCGTGGAGCGTCTGCCGCGCTCCGCTACCGGCAAGATCGCGTGGCGTGAGTTGCAGGAGCAGGAAATGCGGGAGTTGCCCTTGTCGGACCACACTGCATAGCGCAATCAAAAGAGCCGGGCTGACGCGGGTCTCCGACGTCAGCCCCTTCGAGGGGGAACGCAGTCCTTAACTATGAGTTCCTCATGTTCTCAAGCACGCGTAGCTGTTTGTAAAGATATGAGCGTGAAATGCCGAGCTCTTCGGCCACCCGCTTCTTGTTTCCGTGCATGCGTTCCAAGGCTTCGGCAATAAGATCCAGTTCGACACGTTGTTTTGCCTCCCAGACATCGAGGCGAGCGGACGCAGATGTCGGCGCTGGTGTGAATGCGTGGGGGCTCCTTTCTGTATCGCCGGCTGTGATGCGCTCCAAATCGCCCAGGCTTGCGACGGACAGCGTATTGCCATCACTGAATATTGCCGCGCGCTCCACGGCATGTTGGAGCTGTCGGACATTGCCCGGCCAACTGCATGATTGCAAGTAGCGAATCACGCTGTCGTCAAACGTCTTCTTTGCTACGCCTTGTCGCTTTGCGAAATCGGCCAGAAAGGTCTCAACCAGCTCCGGAATATCCTCGAGGCGATCGCGCAACGGCGGAAGGCTTAGCGTCACGGCACTGATGCGGTAAAACAGGTCCAGCCGGAACGTATTTTCCGCAATCATGGCCTGAAAATTTCGGTGGCTGGCCGAAATCAGGCGGAAATCGGAACGCTGGAGCCGGTCGCCGCCCACGCGCTGGAAGGTGCCATCCTGTAAGACACGCAGAAGCTTGACCTGTATTTCGAGAGGCATGTCCCCGATTTCGTCGAGGAAAAGGCTGCCGGAGTTCGAGAGTTCGAACTTCCCTTTCCTGCCGCGCTTATCCGCGCCGGTGAACGCACCACCTTCGTATCCGAATAATTCGCTTTCCACGAGGTTGGCCGGCATCGCTGCGGCATTCACCAGCGTTAATGAACTGCCACTGCGCGGGCTAAGAAGGTGTATCGCGTGCGCGACCAGTTCCTTCCCGGTTCCACTCTCACCTACCAGTAGCACGGGAACGTCGAGTGGCGCCACGCGAAGGATGTCTTCCTTCAACCGTTTGATCGCTTTGCTTTGGCCGACGATCTGGTCCAGCCCATAGGTTCGGTTGCGAATTCCGGACAGCTCGCGTTTATAGAAGTCCCGCTCCTGACGGACCCGGGCAAGCTCATTCGATATATCCTGAATGGCCTGAGGAATCGCCTGAGGCCCCTTGAACATCACGTGCCCAATGGCCGCAACCATCTTCCTGCTCCGATCGTAGATCGGGATACGCGACACGATGCGTGTCACGCCGTTGAGCTCATGGACTTGCCCAATCTGGGCTTTCCCGGTCATGACCACTTCCTGCAGGCGGGTGTTCTCGACAACGTCGCGTATCGGGCGGCCGATTGCATCGCCACGCTTCAGCCCAATAGAACGTTCGTGGATGGGGCTCATGTAAAGCACATTGCCTTTCGTATCAATGACATTCATCGCCTCATAGGGATTGGTGATGAAATAGCGAAAGATGTCGGCCGCGCAGTCGACGGTGGCGATGAACTCTGTCAGCTCTTCACCGCTGCCCGAAGGGAACATGAGAAAGCACACTCCTTCTGCGGTTACGATCGTCGCAACGCTCGGTGATTGTTCCAGGTCTGGTAGCGCGAAGAGGCGCTTGAGCGGCTCGTTCCTGTGATTCAGCCAGCGCTTGGTCAGCGTCTGGATGACTGAGGAATCGGTGCCAGACCCTGACGCGAACCGGGTCTGACCGTCCGCATCCAGAACAAGTACACCTGCCATGTCTCCCCTCATTTCTGCTCCTCTTTCTTATCTTCTTCGGCATTGCGATGTCCATCCCGAAGTCATAGTGTCATCGAAAGTGTATTCGATGCGCACGTTGTCTGTCGCCTCGCGGATCGCGATCTCCACTTTGCCGTATGGCATTGCGCCTGATCTGCCGTGTTACCGGCACTATCTGCATTCGTGGTGAAGTGGCATGGAAGTTGCTGTTTTCGGGGCGGTCGCGAGTGCGACGTTGTTGTTCCCCGGCCGGAATGTAGCTAAGAAGCAAGCAGTACGCCATGCCTCAGGCAAGGGGAGCATCGACCCGCCCGAAGGCGGGCTGGCGTTGCAATCGACCAAACACCACAAGTCCGACCCAATCTGAGGAATGTCATGCCAGGTCCATTGTCCGGAATCAAGATTGTTGACCTCACGTCCGTCGTAATGGGGCCCTATGCTACGCAGATTTTTGGCGATATGGGCGCCGAAGTCGTCAAGGTGGAAAGTCCGGAGGGCGACATCATGCGGCATATGGGCGCTGGTCGTAGCAAGGCGATGGGACCCATACACCTGTCCGTCAACCGCAACAAGAAGAGCCTGATGCTTGACCTGCGCCTGCCCGCCGCGCGCGCAGCGCTGCTGCGCGTGGCCGCCGACGCCGATGTCTTCGTACACGCGATGCGGCCGGCTGCGATCGAGCGCCTTGGCCTGGGCTACGCGCAGATTCGGGAGGTGAATCCCGGTATTGTCTACTGTGGCGCATATGGCTTTGGCAAGGGTGGTCCCTATGCCGACGATCCTGCCTATGACGATATGATCCAGGGCGTATCCGGACTGTGCGACATCAATGCCCATCTCGCGGGCGAGCCACGCTTTACGCCCACGATCATCGGCGACAAGGTAGCCGGCCTCAACATTGCCTACAGCGTCCTGGGCGCACTGTTTCATAAGCTTCGTACCGGGGAAGGGCAGAGCATCGAGGTTCCGATGTTCGAGGCGTTGGCCTCGTTCATGCTGATCGAGCATATGTGGGAACGCGTGTTCGATCCGGAAAACGGCGCCGCCGGCTATCCGCGCGTACTGAGCCAGTTGCGCAAGCCGCATCGCACCAAGGACGGCTATCTTTGCGTCCTGCCATACACCGACAAGAACTGGCAGGACTTCTTCCGCCTTTCCGATCGCGCCGACCTTCTCGCTGACCCGCGCTACGCCACGGCGAACAGCCGCAGCAGGAATTACGAAACCCTGTACAAAGCGCTCGGCGAGATCATTGCGCAGCGGACCTCGGCCGAGTGGCTCAGTCAGTTGAAGCCGCTCAGCATTCCGGTCGCACCGGTGAACAGCATCGAGGATTTGTTCAGCGATCCCCACTTGCGCGCGGTGAACATGTTCTCCCGGATGACGCATCCGAGCGAGGGCGAGCTCACACAGGTCAGGCCGCCGGTGAAGTTCGACAGGACGCCAAGCGAGATCACGAGCCTCGCGCCTCGCCTGGGTGAGCATAGCGGGGAAGTGCTCGCCGCAGCCGGACTATCAGACAGCGAAATCGCTGCGCTGGTGGAAGCAGGCGCCACCTCCTGAGCGCGGAAAACAGCCAGGCGCAAAGAGGGCGCACGCGCCCTCATCCAAGACATCCACGCAAACGTCATGGCTGCCTGCGGGCATGGCCGGCGTTGTCGCGTCCTCGAAAAACACATTGACCTCCAGAGACAGCATATGGTCGCACCTTCGCATTTTCTCCCACCTCCTGCCTGCGCCAGGAAAGCCGCTCACTCGCGCACGATCCTCCTTCAGGCGCATGAGCGGCAAGATGGCCTATGGGACCTCGAGGCGCTGATAGAGGACGTCAAGCCCGAAGCGTTCACCACACAGACGACTCATTTTCCCGGCGGTGTGCCGATTCACCTGATGGCGATTCGTTTGACCGTCAACGGCAGCCTGGATGTTGTGGCTGCCCAAGCCAGCATGCAACGCATGCCATTTGCCTCGGTATGTACGGAGGCCGAGGATCGCCTCGAACGCCTGGTTGGCGCAAACCTGCTCAAAGGCTTCCGTAAGGAAGTGTCGGCGCGGCTACCGTCGCATGAACGATGCTCTCATCTCTCGGAGCTTGTTGCGCTGCTGCCGACGCTCGCGGTGCAAACGATAGTGATGGGAAATGCTGCGCAAGAAGAAACGCTGCCCGCGACACGGCCCATGAGAATTGGAGGATGTCATGCGTGGAGAGACGATGGGCCTCTGGTGCTGAAGTACTTTCCGCGATGGTACAGGCGTCCTGAATAGCCCCAGGTACTGCCCGCTGTCCATCGGACAGTGTATTGCCGCGGCTGATACCGGACACAGTGTCGTCGCCACATTCGGTACTGTCTTCGTCAAAGACATTTCTTTCCCCTTTCTCCCGGCCTCATCCATCTCATACGCGCGACCTCAGGCGCGCTGGCGCATTGGCATGTGATTTGCGTCAGGTAGCTGGACCGAACACATCGAAGGGACTCGTCATGACATCCAATCAGAGGGAGAGGGCATGAGTAGCGAACCGACTGTCTTGCTCGAAAGGGAAAACGGCATTGCCACCCTGACTTTGAATCGACCCGACAAGCTCAACGCGCTTTCCGGCGCCATGCGCGCTGAGTTTGGCCGCCACCTGGAGAGCATCGCCGCCGACCCGGAGATCCGCATTGTCGTGCTGCAAGGTGCCGGCCGCGCCTTCTGCGTTGGCGCCGACACATCGGATCTTCCCGACACACCGATGGCGTGGCGTGACCGGATCCTGACTGCGCAGCGCCATCACATTGCCCTGATCAAGATGAGCAAGGTCGTGATTGCTTCCGTGCAGGGCGCGGCGGCTGGTGGTGGCGCATCTCTCGCGCTCGCTGCCGACATTCTCGTGATGGCCGACGACGCCCGCCTCAGCTTTCCATTCGTGCGCATCGGATTGATTCCTGATGGCGGTTGCTCGTACCTGCTGCAGTCCAAGATCGGTGTGCCTGCGGCATTGGACCTGATGCTGACCGGCGGCACGCTGGCCGCCGAGGAAGCGCAGCGTCTTGGCCTGACCCGCCGCGTGGTACCGCGTGCGGCGCTGGATGAGACAAGCCGCGCGTTGGCCACCGAGTTGGTGAACCTGCCTCATGAAGCGTTGATGCTGACCAAATCGGTTTGCCGCCAGACCTGGACCGACACCATGGAAGCCGCGCTCGGACATGAGGCGGATGCATTCGCGCTGGCCACCGCGATGCCAGGCCACAAACAGGCGATTGCGGCCGCTCAGGCCCGCCACAACAGTAAAGGAGAACGCTGATGTACGCCCCCAACACACTTGCCGGACGGGTTGCCTTTGTCACAGGCGGCGCGACTGGTATCGGACTGGAGATTGCAACGCTGTACAGCAGGCTTGGCGCGTCAGTCGTGCTGGCCAGTCGCAACCAGGAGCGTCTGGATGCGGCGGTGGCAGCGCTGTCGAAAGACAACGCGAATGTTGCGGCATCCCGGATGGATGTTCGTAATCCGGACGAAGTCAGCGCCGCGATTGCATTCACGACGGAGCGGTTCGGCGCGCTGGATATCCTCGTCAACAATGCGGCAGGGAATTTCCCTTGTCCTACCGCTTCGCTGTCTCCGAACGGTTGGCGCACCGTAGTGGATATCGACCTGAACGGCACCTTCTATTGCTGTCGCGCCGCCTACGACGCACTCAAGGCATCCCGGCATGGCGGCTGCATCATCAGCGTCATCACCATGCTTGGCGTAATGGGATGGCCCGGGGCGGCACATGCTGCCGCTGCCAAGGCCGGCATTCTTTCGCTGAGCCGCACCCTGGCGGTGGAGTGGGGCGCGGATGGTATCCGCGTCAACACCATCTCACCCGGTCCGATCGGCGATACGGAGGGCGTACAGCGGATGTACGAGGAGACCGGGCGGGCGGCGCTGGCAAAGCAGGCCGTCGCGCTCGGCCGATTCGGAAAGCGGGTGGATATCGCAAATGCTGCCGTCTATCTGGCTTCCGATCTTGCCAACTACGTCACGGGCGACAACCTCGTTGTCGATGGTGGTCGCTGGCTCAAGTACTTGGCAGCTTGATTCCCTATCGACATCGTTACGCGAAGGCATACATGAAGAATGACATTGTAGTCACGGAGCGCATCGGCGCCGTGATGAGTATCCGGCTGGCCAGCCCGTCAACCCGGAATTCGTTGACCACCGAGCTGCGCGAGCAACTTGGCCACGCCGTTGTGCTGGCCGGCAACGACCGCCACGTGCGCGCGGTGTTGCTTTCCGCCGAGGGCCCGACTTTCTGCTCCGGCGGCGACCTCCATATGCTCAAGTATGCCTGCGATCCGTGGTCCGTCCATCGCCGTTTCCAGGGCCTGCACCAGTGGCTCCTGCCACTGCTGAGGCTGGAGAAGCCTGTTGTTGTCGCCATCAATGGCGCGGCCGTCGGGGGCGGCATGGGTATCGCGCTGGCAGGCGATGTTGCCATCGCGGGGGAGAGCGCCAAGCTGATGGCGGGATTCTTCCGCCTGGGCGTGATTCCGGACATCGGGATCCTGCATCTGCTGCCGCGCCTGATCGGCATGGCGCAGACCAAGAACTTTCTGTTCGGTGGCGATACGTTGACGGCGCGCCAAGCTGAGCAGCTTGGACTGGTTTCCCGCGTCGTGCCGGATGACCGGCTCTATGACGAGGCGCTCGCGCAAGCGCAGCGTCTGGCGGCCGGGCCTGCCGAGATCATGGGCCTGGCCAAATCCTTGCTGGCGCGCACGTTCGAAACGGGCATGGGCGACATGTTCGCCTTTGAAGGGCTTGGCCAGGCGCTGGCGATGTCGAACCCGGAGTTCCGCGAGGGGCTGTCGGCGCTGCTCGATAAGCGTCCGGCCGACTTTGCAGGTGCCGCGCTTGGGCAGAAGGAGGCTGACAAATGACGCACGGCCCGCTGGCAGCGCCAACCGTCAATGCGGACTCGAAACCTTACTGGGATGCAGCACGGGAGGGTCGGCTGGTGCTTCCCCATTGCCGTACCTGTGGCCACACCTTCTTCATGCCGCGCCACCAGTGTCCGGCCTGCTGGTCGGACGACCTTGAGTGGCGCCAGGCAAGCGGCCGCGGCACGGTACATAGCTACAGCGTGGTGCGGCGTGCCTCTCTGGCGGCGTTCGCCGAACGCACCCCCTATGTACTGGCCCTGATCGACCTGGAAGAAGGGCCACGGATGATGTCCAACATCCTGGGCGCCGATGCGCTCGAGACGCGCATCGGCGATGCCGTTGCA
>Ga0255338_1001220_pt1 | contig 52044 bp, 37 predicted proteins | sample MeOH1_35cm_T4_19_FD_203715 | JGI IMG/M metagenome (GOLD analysis project Ga0255338, IMG submission 203715) | Sandy soil microbial communities from University of British Columbia, Vancouver, Canada - MeOH1_35cm_T4_195 | ecosystem: Engineered > Artificial ecosystem > Sand microcosm > Unclassified ... | reverse complement strand
TACGGTCTTGATCGAGACCCCGGCGACCCGCGAGACGTCCTTGATGGTAACCCGCAAAAATCTGCTCCGTGAACCCGCCGCAGATGTGCAGGAATGTCAGGCCCGGGGCAACCGGCCATCCGGGCGGAATGCCGCCGAAACGGCGCGGGCGACGTCGCCGCCGGGCAGTGCCGGGTGCCCGCGCACCGCTTCGCCGATCAGGATCAGCGCCGGCCCGCCATCGGCGCCGCCGATCGCGAGCGGCAGCAGGTCGAGCCTGGTATGCACGAGCCGTTCCGCGGCCAGGCTTACATCGCTCGCGATCAGCACCGGGGTCGCGGGCGGCATGCCGTGCGCGATCAGCCGGCGGCAGATATCGGGCGCGGCGGCGCGGCCCATATAGAAGGCGAGCGTCGTGGCCGGATCGGCAAGCGACGCCCAGTCGAGGTCGAGCGCTTCGCCCGCGCGCGCATGCGCGGTGACGAAGCGCACCTGCCGCGCCAGCCCGCGCAGCGACAGCGAGACGCCGGCGCTGGCCGCGGCGGCGCTGGCGGCGGTGATGCCTGGGCAGATCCGCACCGTCACGCCGTGGCGCGCGAGCGCGTCCATCTCCTCGGCGGCACGGCCGAAGATCGAGGGGTCGCCGCCCTTCAGTCGCACCACCCGCTCGCCCGCCAGCGCGGCGCGCACCAGCAGGTCGTTGATGCTCTCCTGCGGTTTCGAATGCCGCCCCGATCGCTTGCCCACCGCCACCCGCACCACCTGCGCCGGGATCAGTTCGAGCACGCCCGGCCCGACCAGCGCATCGTGGAACAGGATCGTCGCGGCGCGGATCAGCTGTTCCGCCTTGCGCGTCAGCAGGTCGGGGTCGCCGGGGCCGGCACCGACCAGCCACACTTCGCCGGGGGCGATGAGGTCAGCCATAAGCCGCTTCCTTCCGGGGTGTGAGCAGGGCCGCGATCGCGGGGCGGCACGATCCGCAATTGGTGCCGGCATTCAGCGCGGCGCCGACCGCCTCGACGCTGATCAGCTTCTGCTCGGTGATCGCGGACAGGATCGTGTTGAGGCCGATATCGAAGCACACGCAGATGATCCGCCCGCGATCGGGCGCCGGCGTGGCGGGCCGTCCGGCCAGCAGCTCGAACGACGCTGCCTCCGCCTTGCCCAGTTGCGCGACCAGCCAGTCGCGCGGCGGCAGGCCCGCCCCGCGCGAGACGAACAAGGCTGCCTGCAACACGCCATCGCCGATCACCGCGGCGCGGATCACGCCGCGTTTCGCATCGATCATCTCGGCGCGCTCGCCGGCGGGGAGCAATGCGGGGAGATCACCGATCGCGCCGTCGCCGGAGAGCTCGGTGAGCCAGCCGCTCGCGGTGCGGATGCGCGTCCAATAGGCGCAGTCGGGTGCGGCCGGCGGGTCGCGCGAGATCAGGAAGCCGGTCCAGGCCGGGGCATAGGCGCTGATCGTCGCGGGGGTGTTCTTGAAGCCGGGCTGGCCCGAGGTCGGGTCGCGGTCGCGCGCCGGCAGCAAACCGGCGCGGCCGCCCGAGCTGGTCTGGTCGGTCCAGTGGATCGGCACGAACAGTTCGCGCCGCCGCTGGCCGGGCGTACCGGCGACGCGGAAGATGCTCGCCCCCTGCGGTGTCGCGACCCGCGCCAGCCCCCCATCGGTCAGGCCGAGCCGCTGCATCGTGTCGGGATGCACTTCGACCAGCGGCTCGCGGCGATGCTGCGACAGTTTCGGCGACAGGCCGGTGCGCGTCATGCTGTGCCACTGGTCGCGATAGCGCCCGGTGTTGAGGCGCAGCGGGAAGGCGCGGCTGCCGTCGTTGCGCGGGGTGTAGGCCACCGGCACCAGCCGTGCCCTGCCGTCGGGTGTCGCATAGCCGCGCGCCGCAAAGGGGGAGGCGCCGCCCCATTGGAACGGCTCCAGCGCGTCATAGCCCTGGTCGCTGATCGTCGCCTTGTCGGCGATGTCGAGCACGCGCGCGCCGTCATTCTCGAAGCCGGTCTGCGCCGCGAATTCGCGGAAGATGCTGGCTGCGTCGGGAAAGTCGAACCCCGCAAAGCCCATCCGCTTCGCCACCTCGGCGATCGCCCACCAGTCGGCGCGCGCCGCGCCGGGCGGCGCCATGAAGCTGCGCTGGCGCGAGATGCGGCGCTCGGAATTGGTGACCGTGCCGTCCTTCTCGCCCCAGCCCAGCGCGGGCAGCTTCACCTGCGCGTAGCGCGCGGTATCGGTCGCGGCGATACAGTCGGAGACGACGACGAACGGGCAGTTGGCCAGCGCGATCCGCGCCAGGCGCGCATCGGGCAGCGAGACGGCGGGGTTGGTCGCCATGATCCATACCGCCTTGATCCGGCCCTTCGCCATCGCGTCGAACATGTCGACTGCCTTCAGCCCGGGGCCGGGGCAGATCGTCGGCGATTGCCAGAAGCGTTGCGCCCGGTCGCGCTCCGCCGGGCTGAAGCCCATATGCACAGCGAGCGTCGAGGCGAGCCCGCCGACTTCGCGCCCGCCCATCGCATTGGGCTGGCCGGTGATGCTGAACGGTCCCGCGCCGGGCTTGCCGATCCGCCCGGTCGCGAGATGCAGGTTGATGATCGCGTTGGCCTTGTCGGTGCCGCTGGTCGACTGGTTCACCCCCTGGCTGAACAGCGTGACGGTGCGTGGGTGCTCCGCAAAGAGGTCATAAAATGCTTGTAGGTCAATGGGTTCTATGTCGCATATCTTCGCGATGTCGCCGGCGGGCGGGGTCTTCCAGAAGCCCCGCGGCACGCTGACATGCTCGGCGAGGTAGCGGCCGTCGAGCCGCCAGATCGACCGCATCTCGGCGAGCAGCCCGGCGAACAGCGCGACATCGGTATCGGGCGCGATGGCGAGGTGCAGGTCGGCGCGCTCGGCCGTCTCGGTGCGCCGCGGGTCGATCACCACCAGCTTCGTGCCATGCGCCGCCCGCGCCGCCTCGATCCGCTGCCACACGATCGGGTGGCACCAGGCGGTGTTGGATCCAACAAGAATAATGAGCCCTGCTTTGTCGAGATCATCATAGCTGCACGGCACCACATCCTCGCCGAACGCGCGGACATGCGCCGCGACGGCGCTCGCCATGCAGAGGCGGGAATTGGTGTCGATATTGGCCGTGCCGATGAATCCCTTCATCAGCTTGTTCGCCACGTAATAATCCTCGGTCAGCATCTGCCCCGAGGCGTAGAAGGCGACGCTATCCGGGCCATATTCAGCGATCGTCGCGGCGAAGCGGCTGGCAATAAGGTCTAGCGCCTCGTGCCAGCCGGCCCTCTCCGACCCGATCATGGGATGCAGCAATCGTCCTTCGAGCCCGATCGTCTCGCCGAGATGCGTGCCCTTGGAACAGAGCCTGCCGCGATTGGCCGGGTGATCGCGGTCGCCGGCGATGACGGCGGTGCGCGGGCCCGTCGGCGTGGCGATCACGCCGCACCCGACGCCGCAATAGGCGCAGGTGGTCCTTACCTTGTGGCCCTCCCCTTCAGGGGAGGGGAATGTCATTGCACCCCCGCAAGCGCAGCCGCGCGCCCGATCAGGATCCGCCCGCCATCGATCTTGACCGGGATCACCGGCACGCAGCCCTTGTCTTCGCCCAGCGCCTCGCCCGTCACCAGCGAGATCCGCCAGTTGTGCAGTGGGCAGGTCACGGTCGTGTCGTGGACGATCCCCTGGCTGAGCGGTCCGGCCTTGTGCGGGCACTGATTGGCCAGCGCATAGACCTGGCCGTTGGCGGTGTGGAAGATCGCGATCTCCCGCCCGCCCCTGACCGGCAGGGTACGCGCGCCGAGCGCCGGGAGCTGGTCCACCGGTCCGATATCGAGCCATTCGGGTTCCATCACGCGACCTCCAGCGAACGAGCGACGGGGGCCGGTGCGGGGCGGATCTCGGCAAGATGCTGGTGCAGCTTCCAGTCCTCGCCGGCGGCGCGCTTCGCCCAGGGATCGTCCTGCATGAAGCTCTGCGAATAGAGGAAGCGCGCCCGCAGCGCCTCGCGGCCGACGTCGTCCTCGACGATGCGCTGCCTGATATAGTCGATCCCGACCCGCTCGACCCAGGGCGCGGTGCGATCGAGATAGCGCGCTTCCTCGCGATAAAGCTGGATGAAGGCGGCGCAGTGGTCGAGCGCCTCCTGCTCGGTCGCGACCTTGCACAGGAAATCGGTGCCGCGCAGCTTGATCCCGCCATTGCCGCCGATCGACAGCTCGTAGCCGCTGTCGACGCAGATCACGCCGATATCCTTGATCGACGCTTCGGCGCAGTTGCGCGGGCAGCCCGAGACGGCGATCTTGAACTTGTGCGGCATGAAGCTGCCCCAGGTCATCTGCTCGATCCTGATGCCGAGCCCGGTCGAATCCTGCGTGCCGAAGCGGCACCATTCGGAGCCGACACAGGTCTTCACCGTGCGCAGCGCCTTGGCATAGGCATGGCCGCTGACCATGCCCGCGGCATTCAGGTCGGCCCAGACGGCGGGCAGGTCCTCCTTGCGGATGCCGAAGATGTCGAGCCGCTGGCCCCCGGTGACCTTCACCATGCGCGCCTGATATTTCTCGGCGACGTCGGCGATCGCGCGCAGTTCCTTCGGGTTGGTGACTCCGCCCCACATGCGCGGCACGACCGAATAGGTACCGTCCTTCTGGATGTTGGCGTGCATCCGCTCGTTGACGAAGCGCGACTGGTTGTCGTCGACGAACTCGCCCGGCCACGCACAGAGCAGATAGTAATTGAGCGCCGGCCGGCAGGACGAACAGCCGTCGGGGGTGGTCCAGTGCAGTTCCTGCATCACCTGCGGAATCGCCTTGAGCGATTTCTCGATGATCAGCCGGCGGACATCCTCATGCGTGAAGCTGGTGCATTTGCAGACCGTCGGCGCCGCGCGCTCGCCGGCATAATCATCGCCCAGGGTGATGGCGAGCAGGCCTTCGACCAGCCCGGTGCAGGACCCGCACGAAGCGGATGCCTTGGTGCAGGCCCGCACGGCGTCGAGCGTGCCCGCGCCACCCTGGATCGCCTCGACGACCTTGCCCTTGGATACGCCATTGCAGCCGCAGATCTCGCCGTCGTCGGGCATCGCCGCGACGGCGGCATTAGGGTTTGCCGATGCCCCTCCTCCCGAAGCGAAAGCCTGACCGAAGATCAGCGCGTCGCGGATCGACGCGACATCCTCCTGCTTCTTGAGCAGGTCGAAATACCAGGCGCCGTCCTGCGTATCGCCATAGAGGACGGTGCCGATCAGCCGGTCGCCCTTGACCACCACGCGCTTGTAGATGCCGCGCGAGGCGTCGCGCATGACGATGTCCTCGCACCCTTCGCCGCCCGAAAAGTCGCCAGCCGAGAAGACGTCGATCCCGGAGACCTTGAGCTTAGTCGACGTGACCGAGCCGCCATAGCCGCTGGGCGTTGCGACCAGCGCGTCCGCGAGGCTGCGGCACATCTCCCACAGCGGCGCGACCAGGCCGTAGACCTGGCCCTGATGCTCGACGCATTCGCCGACTGCGAGGATATTCTCGTCCGAGGTGACGAGGTGATCGTCGACATGGACGCCACGCCCGATCGCCAGCCCGGCGTCGCGCGCGAGCTTCACATTGGGGCGGATGCCGACCGCCATCACGACGAGGCTGGCGGCGATCTCGCGCCCGTCCTTCAGCCGCACGCCCTCGACCTTGCCCTGGCCGAAGATCTCCGCGGTGTCGGCACCGGTCAGGATCGTCTGGCCGCGCCGTTCCAGCTCTTCCTTGAGCAGCCATCCCGCGGCCTCGTCGAGCTGGCGCTCCATCAGCGTGGGCATCAGGTGCAGCACCGTCACCTTCATGCCGCGCAGGCACAGGCCGTGCGCCGCCTCGAGCCCGAGCAACCCGCCGCCGATGACGACGGCATCGCCGCCGGCTGAAGCCGCACGCAGCATCGCGCCGACATCGTCCATGTCGCGGAAGGTGACGACGCCGTGCAGGTCATGCCCCGGCACCGGAATGATGAACGGATCCGAACCGGTCGCGAGCAGCAGCTTGTCATAGCGCTCGATCCGCCCCGAGCGCGCCGCGATCGTCTGTCCGGCACGGTCGATCGCCACGACCGGGTCGCCCGCGACCAGCTCGATCCCGTTATCGGCATACCAGGCGTGATCGTTGATCACGATATCCTCGAACGCCTTGTCGCCCGCGAGCAGCGGCGAGAGCATGATCCGGTTATAGTTTACCCGTGGCTCGGCGCCGAAGATCGTGATGCGATAGCGCTCGGCATCGCGCGCCAGGATTTCCTCGACGGCACGGCATCCGGCCATGCCGTTGCCGATGACGACGAGATGCGGTTTTGGGTTGGTCATGACAGGGCCCATTCGAGCGAGAGCCACAGCTTCTTCGTATCGGTCGCGAAGCCATGGGCGGAATAGTCGGCATATTTGACGAGCGCGGAATATCTGCCGCGCTTCAGGCTGGCCTGGACGTCGATCTCGTCGCCATAGCGTTGGCCGAGCCGGTCGCTGTCGAAGCGGTGATAGACAGCGGTCAGCCCGATCGCGTCGAAGCCTGCGACCCTCTTCCAGCCATAGCCGATCGAGCCATAGGCATCGCGCAGGCCGTTGGGTGGGGTCACCAGGAACTTGTCGGCCCAGCCGTTGAACTTGTGCAGGGTCGCGAGCGGCGTCTGGAAGCCGGTCAGCGCGGCGCCCTTGTCCGCGCCAAGCACTTCATAGCCGCCGCCCAGGCTGAACGCCTTCACGCCGAGCCCCAGTTCGCCGGCATAATAGCTGGCGGCATAGCGGTTCGGATTGCGATGATAGTCGCTCTGCCGGGCGAAGCTCGCGGCATAGCTCAGCTTCACCGTATGGCCCAGTGCCGACGCACCCGCGAAACGACCGCCATAGGTCTGGCTGCTGTTGGCGAACACCAGCCTCTGGTCCTGGTCGACCAGATAGGCGAAGCCGGTGAGCGTGCCGAGCTTCATGGTGTAGCCGAGATTGGCGAAGACATTGTCGCCACCGATCGCCGGCAACCGCGCCGGGCCATAGCGGTTGCCGCCATCGACGCCCCAGATCGTGCGGTCGGCGCGGGCATAGGTGAGATCGGCCTTGAGGTCCTTCACGCCCGACCATTCAACCCGCGCCGCGTCGAAGGTCTGTTCATTGTCGCGCCAGCCGACGGAACCGACAAAGCGTTGGTCGTCGAGATTGATCCGCTGTCGCCCGATCGTGACGATCGTCTTGGGCAGGCCGCGATACTGGAGTTGCGCGCGGTTCAGCTCGATATTCTGCGGGTCGGCGACGAGCGGAAAGCCGGTCTTGCCGTTCAGCCCGCTATTATACCGTTCCGAGATCGCCAGCGTGGCTTCACTCTCGACCAGGATCGAGACATTCCCCGACTTTGCTTCCAGTCCGGCACGGATCCGCGCCGTGACGGCATCGGCATCGCTGGTGATCGGCGCCTGTTCGACATGCTCATAGCGGAGCCGCGCATCGATCAGGGGTTTGAGGTCGAGGGGGTCGGCCAGGGCCGGCGACGACGCCAGCCCCGCCATCAGGATCGGCCAGGCGCGCATCAGATCCGCACTCCGGCCACATCGCCCCAGGTCGAGCGCCAGCGATGCTTGACCGAAAGCAGGCCGAGCAGGGCGATCGCGGCCAGTCCGGCGAAGATCAGGAAGCCGCTCGCCGGGCTGCCGGTATATTGCTTCGCGAAGCCCAGCGAAGAGGCGAGGTAGAAGCCGCCGATCCCGCCGCCAAAGCCGACCAGCCCTGTCATCACGCCGATCTCCTTGCGGAAACGCTGCGGCACCAGTTGGAACACAGCGCCGTTGCCGAAGCCGAGCGTTGCCATCACCAGCAGGAAGAGCCCCAGCGCCACCACCAGCGAGCCCGGATTGGTGCTGATTGCGACCAGGGTGGCGGCGGCCACCGAATAGACGATCGTCAGCGTCGTGATGCCGCCGATCTTGTCCGCCACGCCGCCGCCGATCGGGCGCACCAGCGATCCGATGAACACGCAGGCCGCGGTGCAATAGCCCGCGATCACCGGAGTAAGCGCGAACTGGTCCGTAAAATAGATCGACAGGCTGGCGGCGAGCCCGACGAAACCACCAAAGGTCACGCCGTAGAACAGCATGAACCACCAAGCATCAACCTCCTTGAGCACGGCAAGATATTCGGCAAAGCGCTTCGGCGCGGGCTGATCGGGAGCATCCTTGGCAATCGCCATGTAGATCACGAAAACGATGATCAGCGGGATCGCGGCGAGGCCGAACACGGCGCTCCAGCCGAAGATCCTGGCCAGCACCGGCGCAAAGAGCGAGGCGAGCACGGTGCCTGAATTGCCCATGCCGGCAATACCCATCGCCTTGCCCTGATGCTCGGCCGGATACCAGCGCGAGGCCAGGGGCAGCGCGACCGCGAAGCTCGCCCCGGCGAAGCCGAGCACGATACCCACGGCAAGCGTGCCCGCAAAACTGCTGACGCCGAAAGCCCAGGCGGACAGCAGCCCGACGATCACGATGATCTGCCCGATCGCTCCGGTGCGTTTCGGCCCGATCCGGTCCACCAGCACGCCGTTGACGAGCCGGAGGACGGCGCCGGCGAGCGTCGGCACCGCGACCATGAGGCCCTTCTGTGCCGGGGTGAGCCCCAGATCCTTGGAAATGATCGGCGCGAGTGGGCCGAGCAGGACCCAGACCATGAAGGCAAGGTCGAAATAGAGGAATGCCGCGATCAGCGTCGGCCGGTGGCCGGCATTCCAGAAGCCGTCAGTCTTGGTGGCGGCCCGTGCGGTATGCGGCGGTTGCCGTTCCGCCAGCAATCCATCGGCCAGTGCCTGCACTTGCGTCATCGTCCCGATCCCCTTCGAGCAAACGCAAAAAAGCCGCCGCGACGCCCGTTGCGAAACGGGGCCGGACGGCGACTTCGCCAAAAATTTCGGTGATACCGGGTGCTACTTCGTTGCAGCGATCCGGCGGTCGATGGGAAGCTGACGCGGTTCAGGATTCGATGCAAGTGTTTTTTGCGCCGCAGCGCAAATCAGGGCCGAATCGTACCTGCCAGATATGCATGCAAGGCGTCGGGATCGAAGCTGCGCGCGTCGAAGAAGCGATCGGCGCCCAGAATCAGGCGCCCCTGCGTCGTCCCCACGCCGAGCGATTCGGCGATTCCGCCTTCGAGCTTGGAACTGGCGCCCGGCAGCGGAACGCCGAGCGGGCGCAGCGCCGCACGGTAGACATCGGGCCGGAAAACATGCTGCGCCGCACGGTAATCCGCCTCATTCTCGCTCGTATGGCCGGCAAGGCACATCTGCGCATAAAGCCACGCCGCCTGGCTGACCCAGGGGAAGTTCGCCGCCTCGCGGTGCTGGAACATGAAGTCCGGGACATGGATCGCGGGGAAGCCGCGGGCAAACAGGATCTGGTCCGAAATCGCGCGCCGGATCAGTTCGGCGGATCCGTCGAGATAGTCGGCCCGTGCCAGGATCGCTGCGATCTCGTCGAGCCGTGCCGGGTCGACGAACGCCACGCCGGCGCGATACAGCGCCCGGATCAGCCGACGGGTGAGATCCGGGTGTTCCTCCATGCGTGCGGTCCGCATCGCCAGCACCTTCTCGACGCCGCGCAGCCAGATTTGGGACGTCACCGCGACGATCACCCCCACGCCGCGGTCGACTGCCACGCTGTTCCAAGGCTCGCCGACACAGATGCCGTCCACCTCGCCGCCCGCCAGCGCGTCGGCGGCGAAGGGCGGCGCGACCGTGACGATCTCGACGTCATGGTCCGGATCGATCCCGCAGCCGTTCAGCCAGTAGCGTAACATATAGTCGTGGCTTGAATAGCGATGGACCACGCCGAAGCGCAGCCGCTTGCCGCCACCGCGCACGATCGTCGCCAGTTTCGCGCCGATCGCCGCCACGTCGCCCGGGCGCCCCACGGTGGTGACCCGCTCGGCGAGGTCGGGGCGAAGCGTGATCGCATTGCCGTTCAGCCCCAGCACGAACGGCACCGAGATCGGCGTCGCAGGCCGGCCCAGCCCGAGCGTCGTCGCGATCGCCAGCGGCGCCAATAGGTGCGCCGCATCGCTATGGCCGTAGAGCAAGCGGTCGTTGACCGTTGCCCAGCTCATGTCGCGGACCAGCGTCAGGTCGATCCGCTCCTCCTCGGCGAACCCCAGTTCCCGGGCCAGGATCGGCAGGGCTGCGTCGACCAGGGGCAGGAAGCCGATGCGGAAAGGCGTATTGCTCACAGGTCCCCCATCAGCCGGTCGGCCGTGACGATCGCGTCCGCCACGTCGCCGATGCGCCGGCCGCTATCCATCGCTGCCTTGCGCAACGCCGCATAGGCGGCTGGTTCGTCGATCCCGCGCTTCTTCATCAGCAACGCCTTGGCCTGGTCGATCGCCTTGCGCTCGGCCAGCGCGCTGCGCGCTTCGTCGAGCTCGGCGCGCAGCCGCGAATAGGCGCGAAAGCGGCGGATCGCGAGCTCGAGCACCGGCTTGATCCGTTCCTTCTTCAGCCCGTCAACGACATAGGCGGAAACCCCGGCGTCGATCGCGGCTTCGATTCCGGCGGTATCACTCTGGTCGACGAACATCGCGACCGGCCGCGCCATGGCGCGCGACAGGGCGAACAATTCCTCCAGTTCGTCGCGGTGCGGATTGGCGAGGTTGATCAGCACGACGTCGGGCGCGAAGGCCTCCAACCGCGCCGCGATGCCCTGGCGATCGGTGAACACGGCATTATCGCTCAGGCCCGCATCGCGCAGGCCCTCCTCGATCACCGCAGCGCGGCCGGCGCTTTCATCGACTATCGCAATTCGCAAGCCAGGACCCCTGTCGCTGCGCTGCGGCATAGGCCGTTCGGGCGCACGACTTCAAGCGCCGCCGATGTTCAGGGTTGCTCCGCGAGCGAGAAGATGCGGCGTGCGGGCGTCCATTTTGCATCGTCGCCCGCCCAAGGCAGCGGGCGTTGGACCTGATCCATGCAGGCTTCCCAGGCCTGCACCGCCTGGTTCGTCGCATCGGCCGCCGCCTTGGCGTCCGGATCGAAAGCGTCGTCGGTCTCCATCACCATGACGAGCCGATTCCCGGTGCGGTAAATCTCCATCGCCGCGATGCCCGCCGCCCGGATGCTGGCGCCGATCGCCGGCGGCAGCGCGCCGGCGGCATGCCAAGCTTCATATCGGGCGATCGCCTCGGCCTCGTCGACCAGATCGATCAGCAACACATGGCGCATCGCTGCCCCTCCTAGTTGACCCAGCCGCCGTCGATCACATGCACGGCCCCGGTCGTGAACCCTGCCTCGTCACTGGCGAGATACAGCGCGAGCGCAGCGATCTCGTCGGCGTGGCCCAGCCGCCCCATCGGCTGGCGCGCGACAAATGCGGCGTGCGCCCCTTCATAGTCGCCCGTATCCCGCAGTCGCTGCTGCAGCGAGGGGGTATCGACCGTCCCCGGACAGATCGCGTTGCAGCGCACGCCGCGCCCGACGAAATCAGCCGCCACCGCCTTGGTCAGCCCGATCACGCCGGCCTTGGTTGCGCCATAGGCGAAGCGGTTGGGGATGCCCTTCACCGAACTCGCGATCGACGACATGTTGACGATCGCGCCGCGCCCCTTGTCGAGCATGCCCGGCAGGAAGGCGCGGATCGTGCGGTACATCGCGGTCATGTTGAGATCGACCGAAAAGGCCCAGTCGCGCTCGTCGCAGTCGAGGATCGAGCCACTCGCCACCACCCCGGCGACGTTGAACAGCACGTCGACCGGCCCGACCGCGTCGCGCAACGCCAGGATTGCCTCACCGTCCGTTACGTCGAGCGCACGGCAGTCGCAGGTGTCGAGGCCCGCCAGCGTTGCAGCGTCGCGATCGGTTGCGATCACGGTCGCGCCTTCGGCAGCGAACAGCAGCGCGGATGCGCGCCCGATGCCCTGTCCGGCGGCGGTAATCAGGGCGGTCTTGCCCGCGAGTCTCTGCGTCATGATGCCTCTTGCCGAAGGGGGATGTCTGCCTGGTCGAGGTCGCGCCACACCGCCTCGGGGATTGGTGCTGCGATCCGGGCCAGCGTGTCGCGCAGTTGCGCGACGCCGACGATCCCGGGAAGCACGCTCGCCACCTGCGGATGTCGCAACGGGAATTGCAGTGCGGCAGCGGGCAGCCGCACGCCGTGGGCTGCACATATGCCGGCGAGCCGGCGCGCGCGCGCCAGGATTTCCGCCGGCGGTGCCTCGTAATTATAATGGAGATCGGCGCCGTCGCCGAAATCGTCCTGTGCCAGGATTCCGCTGTTATAGGGCCCGCCGATGATCACCTGCACGCCACGCCCGGCGCAGAGATCGAAAAGCGCTTCCGCCGCGCTGCGGTCGAGCAAGGTGTAACGCCCGGCGAGCAGGATCACGTCCAGTTCGACGTGCGACACGAGGTCGAGGCAGGCAGCCACTTCGTTCACGCCGATCCCGATCGCATCGACCGCGCCGGCGTCACGCAGCGCGCGCATCGCAGGATAGCCGCTGTCGAGAAAGACCCGGCGATGATGTTCAGCCTTCGCGCCATGGGTCATCGCGCCGAGATCGTGCGCGAGCAGGATCTCGATCCGCTCGCGCCGCAGCCGAGACAGGCTCGCCGCATGCGATCGCCGGATGCCGTCGGCGCTGTAATCGAACACCGGCTCGAACGGGTCGGCATCGACAAAGCCGTGCCGTGTGCCACCGAGGAGCGTCGGCTCCAGCAAACGCCCGACCTTGGTCGAGACGATCGCGGGCGTGCCCGCTTCCGCCAGCGCCGCACCGAGGCGGCGCTCCGCCAGGCCGAAGCCGTAATGCGGTGCGGTATCGAAATAGCCGATTCCCGCCTCGATCGCGGCGCTGAGCGTCGCGCGTGCTTCCGTATCGGAAACGGCGCGATAGAGATTGCCGATCGCTGCGGTGCCCATGCCGAGCCGGGGCAGGGTGAGGCTGCTCATGCTGCGATCCGCGGGTAGAAGCGCCGCGCGCTGCCGCCGAACACGGCGTCGCGATCAGTGGCGGGAACGGCCCCGCGCGCCAGCGCGAGCCATCCCGCATAGTCGCCCCGCAGATTGAGTACCGGCCAGTCGCTCCCCCAGATCACGCGATCGCTGCCGAAGAGCGCGAGCAGCGTGTCGATATAGCGGAGCACGATCTCCGCCGGCTGGCCGGGCGCCGTCTCGGTCAGCAACCCGGAGAGCTTGCAGGCGACCCCGGGTCGCTGCGCCAGCGGGGCCAGCAGCGCGCGCCACGCGTCGTGCTCACCTGCGCCGATCGCCGGCTTGGCCGCGTGATCGATCACGATGCGCAGGTCGGGGTGGCGCGCGGCGAGCCGGTCGAGCGCGGCGAGATGCCGCGGCCGGATCAGCGCATCGAGCGTCAGGTTCCGCGCCGCAAGGCATGCCAGCCCGGTATCGAGCGCCGGATCGTCATACCAGTCAGGTGCGCGATCCTGTACCATCGGCCGTATCCCGACGAGGGGGCCTGTCGCGATCTGGGCATCGAGTCGCGTCGCGACATCCGCCCTCGTCAGGTCGGCCCAGCCCACCACACCGGCCGCTCCCTGTTCCAGCAGCCACTTCGTATCGCGCTCACTTTCCTGGCTCTGCACCAGGATCGCGCGGTCGACGCCGAGCGGCCGCGCGAGGGTGCCGAACTCTGCCAGTTCGTGGTCGCGGTGGATTGCCGAAAGATCGGCGGTCGGCCAGCTGCAGTCATTCTGTCCCAGCCGCCACAGATGGATATGCGCGTCGATCAATGCGCCATGCCCTTTCCGGCCGGGGCATCGGCAAGATGCGTCCGCGCGAACAGCGCCACCACCGCGAAACAGAGCGCCGGAACCGCCATCGCCGCACGGATCGTCCCTGCGGTGTCGGAGGCGATGCCCATCAGCGCGGTCAGCACGGCTCCGCCGATGATCGCCATCACCACCAGCGATGCGCCCGGCTTGGTCAGCGGCCCGAGGTCGCGCAGCGCGAGCACGAAGATCGTGGGGTACATGATCGACATGAAGAAGCTGCTGGCGACCAGTGCCGCCACTCCGGCATGCCCGCCGACCAGGCTTGCGAACAGGCATAGCAGGGTGTTGATCGCGGCGAAGGCCAGCATCAGCCGCGCGCCGCTGATCCGTGCGAGCAGCGCGCTGCCGACGAAACGCCCCACCATGAACAGCGCGAGCGATCCGGTGAGCAGCCAGGCAGCGTTGCGCTGGCCGAAGTCGGGCAGGGCCGCATCGACATAGCGGATCAGATAGCTCCACACGCCGACCTGCGCGCCGACATAGAAGAATTGCGCGGTGACGCCGAACAGGTAACGCGGCCGCCCCAGCAGCGCACGATAGCCGGCGAGACTGCCGGTGCCGTCGGTCCTGAGGCGCAGCGCCCTGGGCGGAAAGCGCGTGGCGGCCAGCAGCGCTGCCCAGCCGAGCACCACCGCGGCGATCAGCATATAGGGGAGGCGCACCGCCCGGGCGTCGGCGAGGACGGAGGCGGGGCCGTCCGATCCCGGCAGGATCAGCAGGGCCCCCAGCGTCACGCCGGTGATCGAGCCGAGCGGGTTGAATGCCTGCGCGAAATTGAGCCGCCGCTCAGCGCTCTCGGCCGGGCCCAGCTCGGCGACCATCGGGTTGGCGGCGGTCTCCAGAAAGGCGAGTCCGCTCGCGATCACGAACAGCGCGAGCAGGAAGAAGCCATAGCTGAGCGCAGCGGAGGCCGGCCAGAACAGCAAGGCCCCGAGGCCGAACAGGCCAAGCCCGAAGATCACCGCGGCCTTGTAGCCGAAGCGCTGCATGAACAGCGCAGCCGGAATCGCGAAGCAGAAATAGCCGAGATAAAAGGCGGATTGCACCAGCCCCGACTGAAAATCGCCCAGTGCGAACACGCGGCGAAAATGCGCGATCAGCACATCGTTGAGATTGTTGGCGACACCCCAGAGGAAGAACAGTCCGATCACCAGGATCAGCGCGCGCAGGCTGGTCCGCTCGGCCGGCGCGGCGGGTGGGTCCTTGGCCTCGGTGATGACGCCTGCAATCGGCATTCTGCTCTCCCCGCAATGCCCGCTCCTTGTCTCGATGCGGCGGACTTTGGCGGGTGATAGCCGAAGGTCCGGAGGTTGTGAAATGTGAAAATCGTTTTTACTGGTACTAAAAATTGGTTGCGACAGCCGGTCGGGCCGACGTATCGAATATGCCGAGCCCGCTTCCATCGGTGAGTGGGACGCGCGGGCCGAGGGGATGGGATGATGCAGGAAATTTCGCGCCGAGCCGTGCTGCAGGCGGGCACGACCCTTGCGCTGCTGCCCGCTGGGGCCCTGGCCCAGCCGCCGGTCCGCGAGGAAGCCGTGGAGCTCTGGCCCGGCGCCATGCCCGGTGATCGCGGCAGCCGGATCGTGGCGAGGACCGATGACCAGTCGAAGGATCCCGCGCACCCGGATCGCTGGCTCACCGGTATTGCCCGCCCGGCGCTGATCGTCTGCCGGCCGGCCAGGCCCAACGGCGCGGCGGCCGTGCTGATTCCCGGCGGGAGCTATCGCTTCCTCGCCTATGACAATGAGGGGACAGCGCAGGCACGCTGGCTCAATGCGCTGGGCGTCACTGCCTTCATCCTGAAATATCGCCTGCCGGTCGAGGGCTGGGATGGGCGTGCGGACGTGGCGCTGCAGGATGCGCAGCGCGCAATGCGCATCATCCGGGCCGGGGCCGGCGGCTTCGGCATCGATCCGGCCCGCGTGGCGGTGCTCGGCTTTTCGGCAGGCGGCCATCTCGCCGCGTCGCTGGCGACCGGCCACGCCGAACGGGTCTATGCACCGGTCGATGCTGCCGACCGGCTTTCCGCCCGGCCCGATATGGCGGGCCTGATCTATCCCGTCATCACCACGATTGCTGGCTTCGGTCATGCCGAATCGCGCGACAATTTGCTCGGCGCCGATGCTCCGGCGGCACTGCGCCAGCATCGCTCGGTCGAACTGCGCGTGGATGCGCAGACTCCGCCGACCTTCCTGGTCCATGCGGCGGACGACGGCCTGGTGCCGGTCGAGAACACGCTTGCGTTCCATGCCGCGTTGCTGGCGGCGAAGCGGCCCGCCGAACTGCACGTCTTCGACGAGGGCGGCCATGGCTTCGGTGTCCGCGCGCCGCGCACCTTGCCTGTCTCGCACTGGCCGGAGCTCTTCACGGCCTTCGCCGCGCGCAAGGGCGTGTTTCCGTGAAGACGGCCCTGCTCGGTCTTGCGGCATGCCTCTCGGTCGCCGTGCCGGCCGCCGCGCAGGATCATTATCAGAGCTCGCCCCCGCGTCGCACCGTGGTCGAGAAGGACTGGGGCCCCTGGCTCGGGCCGTATCGCGCGAAGCTGGTGCCCAGCCTGATGCAGGATTTCGGCGAGCGCTATCTCTATGCCGCTGCCAACAGTGCATTGCCGCCGCCCCGGCCGGGCGAGCGACGCGTGGTGTTTCTCGGGGATTCGATCACGGACCTGTGGGATCTGTCGAAGAGCTTCCCGGGCAAGCCCTATGTCAATCGCGGTATCGGCAGCCAGGTCACCGCGCAGATGCTGCTGCGCTTCCACCAGGATGTCGTTGCGCTCCACCCCGCCGCGGTCGTCATCCTCGCCGGCGTCAACGATCTGCAGGGTGTGCTCCAGCAGGAGACCGAGCAGCAGATCGAAGCCAATTACGAGGCGATGGCCGATCTCGCCGATCGCCATCGTATCCGGGTCGTGTTCGCGTCGTTGCTGCCGATCAACAATTATACCGACAATGCCCGCGACATGTTGAAGGAGCGCGATCCGGCCAGGCTGCGCGCGCTCAATGCCTGGCTGAAGGCCTTTTGCCGCAAGCGCGGCTATGCCTTTGCCGATTATTTCCCAGCGCTGGCCGATGAACGCGGCCTGCTCCAGCGCGATCTCACGCGCGACGGCATCCATCCGCTGGCCGCCGGCTATGCCCGCATGGCACCGATCGCCGCGGCGGCGATCGATCGTGCGCTGGCGGCGTTCATCGGCCCAGCGCGCCGAAGTGGGCGGCATCGACTGCGCCGATTTCCCGGACCGTCTCCATCTTCCCGCTCCCGATCGCCGGGCGCCTGAGACCGAGTCTCCGTCCCCCCCCGCGGCGACCGCGCGTTGTCCATCGCCGAACCAGGCGCGCGGCGACGCCAGATGTGAAACGGGTGCGTGCATGTAAAAAATAGCGTTGGGCAAAAATGCTGCACTTGCGTGGGCTTTTGCGGGGCTGGTGAAGCCGAAGCGGTAGAAAAGACCGAGGCTCACCAGCTTAGCCCGGAGGCACGGTGCCGGGTTGCGGATCGCGCGAATGCTGCGCCGCGGTATCCATGGCTTTCGCGCATACTTGAAAATGGTTTTCACCAGTGCTAGACAACGAGAGACAATCGGCGCCCCGAGGCGCATAAAAGTGGGAGGATCCAGGGACCATCGCAGTGCCGCCACGCGATGTCGCGAACCTTGTCGGGTCGCGCTGTCGGGCATGGCCGGTTTCGACGATGTGATCTGGGCAATGAAACAAACAGCATGACGGGCGCCGGGGAAACGGCGCCGATGCAATGGGGAGGGGTCCTTAGATGATTGCTCGAATAATCGATTCAGTGCCGGCGAGGACGACCGGATATCGCCATCTCGGGGCATCCTCGCTCGCGATCGCCGCGGCGCTGTTCTCGACGTCGGCCTGGGCGCAGGCCGCGGCCGGTGGCGTCGGCGGCGGGGCTGCCGCGCAGGCATCGGATGCTGGCACGCAATCATCGGACCAGGATTCCCTCTCGACCGACACCAAGGGCGATATCGTCGTAACGGGCATTCGCGCCTCGCTGCAGAGTGCCCAGGCACGCAAGCAGAATGCCGAACAGGTGATGGATTCGATCACGGCGCAGGATATCGGCGCGCTGCCGGATCGCTCGGTCTCGGAAGCGCTGCAGCGGATCGCCGGCATCACGCTCCAGCGCACCAACGAGAATCGCGATCCCGCGCGCCTGTCGTCCGAAGGCGGCGGCGTGTTCATCCGCGGCCTGTCCTGGGTTCGCTCCGAGCTCAACGGCCGGGACGTCTTCTCGGCCAATAATGGTCGCGGGCTGAGCTTCGAGGACGTCTCGTCCGATCTGCTCGCCGGGGTCGACGTCTACAAGAACCCGTCGGCCGAACTGGTCGAGGGTGGTATCGGCGGCGTGATCAATCTGCGCACGCGCAAGCCGTTCGATGCGCCCGGCCTCGTGGTCGCGGCCTCGGGCGACTATAATTATGCCGATCTGCGCAAGAAGGGTTTCTGGTCCGGCAACGCCCTGGTCAGCGACCGCTGGAGCACGCCGCTCGGAGAGATCGGCATCCTGCTGTCCTACAGCATCGGCAATATCGGCAACCGCACGGACAGTATTTCGGCGGGGCGCTATGATCGCGCGACGCTCACCGCGGCGCAGGATGGCCTCGCCGCCGGCACCAACGTCTATATTCCCAACGGGATGGGCTATCGCCAGATCGACTGGGAGCAGAAGCGCACCGCCTTTGACGGATCGCTGCAGTGGAAGCCGAGCGACACGCTGCTGTTCACGGGCGAAGCGTTGATCAGCAAGGCCGATCCGCACGATATCGAGCACGCCGTCGGCGATTACAACGCCCCGTCGGCAGACAACTCGACCTACACCTTCGGGCCGGAGCATCAGCTCACTTCGGGAACGATAACCGACCGGCAGCTCAATCCCGATACGCGCTATGGTTCCTCCAGCAAGAAGACGCAGGACTATTCCTTCAATGTCCGCTGGACGCCCGACGAGCATTGGTCGATCGGCGCCGACGTCCAATATGTGAAGTCGACCGCGCAGGTCGTCAGCCTGACCGCCTTCACCCAGACCGCCACCCCCGCCACGATCAAGTTCGATTTCCGCGGCGACGATCCGTCGATGACCATCAGCCCAACATCGGGCAGCTTCGGCGACTGGGCGACCGGCCAGGGTGCCTATTGGTGGGCGGCTGCGATGGACCATATCGAAGACAATGAAGCGCATGAATGGGCCGAACGCGCCGACGTCGAATATACCTTCACCGACAGCCCCTTCCTGAAGTCGTTCCGGCTCGGCGTGCGCGGCACCGATCGCAACGCGATCACGCGCCAGACCGGCTACAACTGGGCGCTGCTCTCGGCCCAATATTGGGGCGGCGGGCCGCCGGTTTACCTCAACCAGACCGGCTACGATGCGACGCATCAGAATGCCGGGCTGCCGTCCCAATCGAGCCTGTTCAGCTATGGCAACTTCTTCCGGGGGCAGGTGCCTTCGGTCGGGAGCACCTTCTGGTTTCCCAGCGCCGGGCTGGTCAGCAACGGCACGGCGAACGCCTATAATTACCTGAAGAACACCGAATCCGCCGGTTGGGGCTGGACGCCCCTCAGCACCGATTATTCGCTTGCGGCGCCCGGGGCCGACAATGTCAGCGGCGGCATCAACAACCAGACCGAGAAGACCAAGGCAGGCTATGCCCTGCTGCGCTTCGGGTCCGAGGGTGGCTTCCACTTCGATGGCAATATCGGCGTGCGGATCATCGGCACGGACACGACGGCCACGGGTTCGGCGGTGCGGGTCGCGGCGCCCACGGTCGGCAGCTGCGTCGTCGGCACGCCGATCACGAGCGGACCGCGCGCGGGACAGACGGTCACACAGGCCGATTGCACGCTGCTCGCTAACGCATTCTCCTTCGCGAGCGGCAATATCGGCGCGCTGACCCAGAAGCAGAGCGGCTCCTATACCGATGTGCTGCCCAGCCTGAACCTGCGCTTCTACCTGAAGGACAATCTCCAGCTCCGCCTCGCGGCGGCCAAGGCGATCATCCGGCCGACCTTCGCGCAGCTCAACCCCTTCACCACGCTCGGCTTCGCCTTCGATTCCGCCACGGGTATCGCCAACGGCACCGGGGTCGGCGGGCGGGTGACCGCCTTCACCGGCACGGCGGGCAATCCCGACCTGAAGCCGACCCGGTCGAACCAGTTCGATCTCAGCCTCGAATGGTATTTCTCCAAGTCGAACAGCCTGACCTTCGCTGCCTTCTACAAGGATATCAGCAACTATATCTTCGCGGGCGTGGCCTCGCAGACCTATACCAGCAACGGACAGACGCTGACCTTCGACGTGACGCAGCAGACCAACGGGTCGCACGGCACGATCAAGGGCTTCGAGGCGGCCTATACCCAGTTCTTCGATATGCTGCCCGGCCCGCTCAGCGGCCTCGGCTTCCAGGGCAACTTCACCTTTGTCGACAGCACCGGCGGTCGCAACACGGCGGTGAACGTGTTCGACTCGAACCAGACGACGAACGCCGTCCGGCCCAACCTGCCGCTCGAGGGCCTGTCGAAATATTCGTTCAACATCGCGGGCATTTACGAGAAATACGGAATCTCGGCGCGTCTGGCCTATAACTGGCGGTCGACCTATTTGCTCACGACATCGGCGGCGAACATCAATTTCCCGGTCTGGTCCGAGAATTACGGCCAGCTCGACGGGTCGCTGCTCTATTCGATCAACAAACATATCAAGATTGGTGTGCAGGGCACGAACCTGCTGAACTCGCGGACCTTCCTTGATGTCGGCGATCCCGACCTCAAGCCGCGGTACAGCTGGACGGACACCGATAGGCGGTTCGCATTTCTGGTGCGTGGCGTTTTCTAGCCCCTTCCTCACTTCGCGCCCCCGGTCCCGGCCGGGGGCGCTTTTTTCGTCGTCCTCACGCGCTATGATTGCGTAGGGGTAGTCCATGTCACACGCACCCGTCCGCAGGATCGTGATTGCCGGTGGCGGAACCGCGGGCTGGATGGCGGCTGCCCTGCTCGCGCGTTTCCTGCCCCCGCCTGGCACCGAAATCCTGCTGGTTGAATCGGACGAGATCGGCACGATCGGCGTGGGCGAGGCGACGGTGCCGCTGGTGGCGCAGTTCAACGGCGTGCTCGGGATCGACGAGCCCGATTTCGTGGCGAAGACCAACGGCACCTTCAAGCTCGGCATCGAATTCCGTGACTGGGGCGAGCCAGGCAACATCCATTTCAACGGGTTCGGCGATTTCGGCGACGCGATCCAGGGCGTCTCGCCGCACCATTACTGGCTGAAGCTGCACCGCCTGGGCGAGCGGGCGCCGATCGAGGACTGGTCGATGCCCTATGCGGCCGCGCGTCGCGACCGGTTCGCCCCGCCCGAGGCGATGCGGGGCGAGGCGGCTTTCTACAAATATGCCTATCATTTCGATGCCGGCCTCTATGCCCGCTATCTGCGCGGCTATGCGGAGGGGCGCGGCGTGCGCCGGCGCGAGGGCAGGATCGCCGAGGTGGTGCTCGATCCGGAAACGGGCAATGTCGCGCGCCTGCGCCTGCAGGGCGGCGGCGAGGATATCGCCGGCGACTTCTTCGTCGACTGCACCGGCTTCGTCGGCCTGCTGATCTCCCGGGCGCTCGGGGTGGGCTATGTCGACTGGTCGCACCTGCTGCCCTGCGACCGCGCCGTCGCGGTCGGCTGCGAGCGGCGCGGACCGATGACGCCCTATACCCGCTCCACCGCGCGCGCCGCCGGCTGGCAATGGCGGATCCCGTTGCAGCATCGCATCGGCAACGGCCATGTCTATGCCAGCGCCTTCGTCTCGGACGACGCGGCGGTGGCGTCGCTGCTCGACAATCTCGATGGCGCGCCGCTCGGCGAGCCGCGGCTGCTGCGCTTCACCACTGGCCATCGCGAGAAATTCTGGCACCGCAACGTCGTCGCGCTCGGTCTCGCCGCGGGCTTCATGGAGCCGCTTGAATCGACCAGCATCCAGCTGATCCAGACCGGCCTGGCCCGGCTGGTCGAGCTGCTGCCCGACATGAGCTTCGATCCGGTGCTGATCGACGAGTATAACCGCGTCACCGCGAACGAATATGCGCGGATCCGCGACTTCCTGATCCTGCATTATTGTCGCAGCCGCCGGTCCGAGCCAATGTGGGCGCATTGCCGGAATGCGGCGATCCCCGACGAGCTCGCGCACAAGATCGCGGTGTGGGAGGCGGGCGGCCGCGTCCCGCTCTATGCCGAGGAATCCTATCAGGAGCCGAGCTGGGTCGCGATCTTCCTGGGCAACGGCGTGCTGCCCCGGCGTTACGATCCGATCGTCGACCAGCTCGGCCTGGATCAGCTGCGCGGCGGCATGGCGCAGCGCCGCGCCGCGATCGCGCGCGCGGCCGAGACAATGCCCGATCATGCGACCTTCATCAGCCGGGCCTGCCCGGCGCCGGTGCCGGCATGACCGGCGGGGCGGAGAGCCGGGCGATCCGCTCGATCGTCGTCGCGGGCGGCGGCAGCGCCGGCTGGATGGCGGCGGCCGCGCTGTCGGCGGCGCTGGTCGGCACCGGGTGCCGGATCGTGGTCGTCGAATCCGAGGAGATCGGCACGGTCGGCGTCGGGGAAGCGACGATCCCGCCGATCCAGGCGTTCAACCGTATCCTCGGCATCGACGAGGGCGAATTCGTCCGCGCGACGCAGGGCACGTTCAAGCTCGGCATCGAGTTCGTCGACTGGCTGCGGCCGGGGCATCGTTATTTCCATCCGTTCGGCCGCTATGGCGACGATTTCGGGATGACGCCTTTCCACCAGCAATGGCTGCGCGCCCGCGCGCAGGGCGATCCGACGCCGCTCTCGGCCTATTCGCTGACCGAAGCCGCCGCCTATCTCGGCCGCTTCGATCGCCCGCCGAACAATCCGCGCTCGGTCTTCTCGACCTATTCCTATGCCTATCATTTCGATGCCGGCCTCTATGCGGGGTTCCTGCGCGCCTATGCCGAGGCGCGGGGCGTCACGCGCGTCGAGGGCAAGATCGGGGGCGTCGCGCTCAGGACGGAAAACGGGTTCGTCGAGGCGCTGGTGCTGGAGGACGGGCGGCGGCTCGAGGCGGATTTCTTCCTCGATTGCACCGGCTTTCGCGCGCTGCTGATCGGGGGCGCGCTCGGCGTCGGCTACCGGGACTGGAGCAACTGGCTGCCATGCGACCGGGCGATCGCAGTGCCGAGCGCGCGCATGCCCGATCCGCCCCCCTATACGCGCTCGACTGCGCGGCCGGCGGGCTGGCAATGGCGCATCCCGCTGCAGCATCGCACCGGCAACGGGCATGTCTATTGCAGCCGCTACATGGAAGACGACACGGCCGAGCGCTTCCTGCTCGAGGGTCTCGATACTCCCGCCACCGGCGATCCGCGGCGGCTGCGCTTCGTCACCGGGCAGCGCGCGGTCGCCTGGTCGCGGAACGTCGTGACGCTCGGGCTCGCCTCCGGCTTTCTCGAGCCGCTCGAATCGACCAGCCTGCACCTCGTCCAGAGCGGCATCACCAAGCTGCTTGCATGGTTCCCGGACCGCGATTTCGATCCACGCGTGGCGGCCGAATATAACCGCCAGGTCTCGCGCGAGTTCGAGTCGGTCCGCGATTTTCTCGTGCTCCACTACAAGGCCAATGCGCGCGACCTGCCCTTCTGGCAGGCGTGTCGCGAGATGGAGATTCCCGATACGCTCGCGGAGAAGATCGAGATGTTCCGCCACAGCGGGCGGCTGATCGAGCGCGAAAAGGACCTGTTCCACGAGGCGAGCTGGCTCGCCGTGATGCTCGGCCAGGGCATCAGCCCGGAACGCTATGACACGCTCGCCGACGTCATCGCGCCGAACGAGGCACGGGCCGTGCTTTCGGGGATGCGCAAGGTGATCGCCGGCACGGCGGCGGCGATGCCGGGGCACGCACAGTTCATCGAACGCCATTGCCGCGCGATCCCGCCGGCCGGCGTCTGACGAAGGGAGCAGGATCATGAGATGGACCGGGTTCGCGATCGCATGGGCACTTGGTGCGCCGCCGGCGCTGGCGCAGCAGCCCGCCGCACCACCACTCGTCACTGGGGATGCGACCGCCGGGCTGGTGTCGCGGCAGGCGATCGGCGAGGTGCATGTGGTGGCCGATCCGGTGCTGGCGAACGGGCGGCTGGTGCTCCGGATCGTCGTGCTGAACCGCGGCAAGGCGCCGGCCGAGTTCGGCCCCGCCAGCGTCTCGATCGCGCTGCCGGACGGTGCGGCGGTGCCGCTGGTCCCGCGCGAAGCGCTGCTGGCCGAGCAGGGCGGGGTGGCCCCGGGCAACGCCACCGAGGATATCAGCCAGGGCCATGCCGGTGCCGCGCTGCCGATCACGCCCAGCGGACAGACCGATGTGAGCGGCTTCACCGGCGGCATGGGCACGACGCTGGGCGGCGTGCCGCAGGGCACGATCGAGCGGTCGCAGCGACGGACCGACCCCAAGACCGTAGCGGCCGTCGCCGCGCTCGACGGGGTACTGCTCAAGCCGATGACGCTGAAGCCGGGCGCGGCGGACGGCGGGCAGGTCGTCACCACCAGGCTGAAGCGCGGCAAGACCGCGTCGGTGATCGTCACGATCGCGTTCGGCGGCGAGACGCACCGTTTCGACGTCGCGGTTCCGAAGCGCTGAGCGGTCAGGGCGGGCAGCGATGAATTTCTTGCCGCCGGCCCGGTCCGCACCCTATCTGACGGGTTCCATCCGAAGCGAACCAGCATGAGGCGCGGCGTGTCACCAGACGAGTCATCCATCGACGACGACCGCCGCTACAAGGCACCGGCCCTCGAAAAGGGGCTCGACATCCTGGAACTGCTCGCCACCGCGCGCGCACCGATGACGCTGACCGCGATCGTCAACGAGCTCGGCCGGTCGCACGGCGAGTTGTTCCGCATGGTGCAGGTGCTCGAATTCCGCGGCTATATCGAGCAGGATCCCTCGGCCGAGGGCTATCTGCTCACCGACCGGCTGTTCTCGCTCGGGATGCAGCAGCCGCGCATGCACAGCCTGGTCGAGCTGGCCTTGCCGGTGATGCGCCAGCTCGCGCTCGACCTCGGCCAGTCCTGCCATCTCGCCGTGCACACGCTGGGCGAGATGGTGGTGGTCGCGCGCATGGAATCGAGCGAGCAGCTCGGCTTCTCGGTACGGGTCGGCTATCGCCGGCCGCTGCCCCAGGCGGCGTCGGGCGCAGTGCTCTATGCCTTCCAGCCCGAGGATATCCGGCGGCGCTGGGAGAAGATGCTCAACCCGCCGCTCGACGAGCTGGAACTGGAGGCCTTCCGGACCCATGCCGATGACATCCGCAAGCGACGCTTCGAACTCACGCCCAGCCGGTTCGTCGGGGGCGTTACCGATATTTCCGCGCCGGTGATGCGCGGCGGGGTCGCGGCGGCCGCGCTGACGGTGCCCTTCCTGAAGAAGCTGGGGCCGCATCTGCCCAAGGCCGATGCGGGCAATTATGTGCGCGCCGCCGCCGATCGCATCTCCGAGCAGCTGGTCGAGAGCGACAGCCGGATCTGATCCCGGCGGCCTTCCGGTGCGCTGAAGCCGACCCGTCCCGATCGTCGCCCCGGGCCCGTCCCGCAGGCCACCATGCCGCGCGCCCGGCGGCGCGGCGATCCGCGGCGCGGTGGATGCCCGGACACGTCCGGCATGACGGCACGGAGCGCGCCAAGAATCCATCCCCGTCGTGACGACACGCGACCGCGCCACTGCGCGCTTGCGCTTCAGTATTTTCCCACCTATGAAAATGCTCATCACCCGCGAACAAAGCGTCGGGGCAAGCAAAGGCTGGTGCGGAGTGCCGGGGAGGGGGCGAGTGCGTTGTTTCATGGATCGCCGTCCCGCGTATCGGGCGCGCGCATGACGACCATTACCGGCATCCGGATTCTCGACCTGCGGTTTCCGACCGCGCTGCTGCTCGACGGATCGGACGCGATGAATCCCGATCCGGATTATTCCGCCGCTTATTGCATCCTCGAGACCGACGATGCCGGCCTGTCCGGCCACGGGCTGACCTTCACGATCGGCCGGGGCAATGAGATCTGTTGCGCGGCGATCGCGGCGCTGGCGCCGCTGGTGGTCGGCCTCGACCTCGACTGGATCCGGGCGGACGGCGCGCGCTTCTGGCGGCACGTGACCAGCGATAGCCAGTTGCGCTGGATCGGCCCGGAAAAGGGCGTGATCCATCTCGCCACCGGGGCAATCGTCAATGCGGTGTGGGACCTGCTGGCAAAGCAATCGGGCAAGCCGCTGTGGCAGCTGATCGCCGAGATGAGCCCGGCCGAGATCGTCGGCCTGATCGACTTCCGCCATATTTCCGACTTCATCACGCCCGGCGAGGCAGTGGCGCTGCTCGAGGCGCGCGCGGTGGGCAAGGCGGCGCGGGTCGAGACGCTGAAGGCACGGGGCTATCCCTGCTACACCACCTCGGCGGGCTGGCTCGGCTATTCGGACGAAAAGCTCCGCCGGCTGTGCGCCAAGGCAGTGGAAGAGGGCTTCGGCCATATCAAGCTCAAGGTCGGCGCCAATGCCGAGGACGACCGCCGCCGCGTGACCATCGCGCGCGAGGTGATCGGCCCCGACGTGAAGCTGATGATCGACGCGAACCAGATCTGGGACGTCGACGAGGCGATCGAGCGGGTCAACGCGCTCGCCTTCGCCAATCCCTGGTTCATCGAGGAGCCGACCAGCCCCGACGATATCGAGGGCCATCGCCGCATCCGCGCGGGCGTCGCCCCGGTCCAGGTCGCGAGCGGCGAGATGTGCCAGAACCGGGTGATGTTCAAACAGTTCATCAGCCGCGGCGCGATCGACGTGGTGCAGATCGACGCCTGCCGGCTCGGCGGCGTGAACGAGGTGCTGGCGGTACTGCTGATGGCGGCGAAGCAGGGCCTGGCGGTCTGCCCGCATGCCGGTGGCGTCGGCCTGTGCGAATATGTCCAGCATCTCTCGATGATCGACTATCTCTGCTTCTCGGGGACGATCGAGGGCCGGGTGGCCGAATATGTCGATCACCTGCACGAGCATTTCGTGACCCCCTGCGACGTGCGCGGCGCGGCGTACATGCCGCCGAGCGCTCCGGGGTTCTCGATCGAGATGAAGCCGGCGACGCTCGCCGGCTTCGCCTTCCGTCCCGTCGGCACCGCCTCGGCGGCGTGATGCGGCGGCGGGCCGCCTGGCGGATCGCCCTGGCGATCGCGGTGGGGCTCGGATCGCTGGGGCGTGCGGCGGTACCGCAGGACGCCGGCGGCGTTCGCTATGCATGGCGCAACGCGAAGGTCGGGGGCGGCGGCTTCGCGCCCGGCATCGTCTTCAGCCCGGTCGAGCGGGGCCTTGCCTATCTGCGCACCGACATGGGCGGCGCCTATCGGTGGGACCGTGCGACCGCGCGGTGGGTGCCGCTGCAGGACGGCATGGCCGAGGGCAGCTATATGGGCGTGGAGAGCATCGCGCCCGACCCGGTCGATCCCGACATCGTCTACATGGCGGCCGGCATGGGGGCGGGGACGCCGGCGGCGATGCTGCGCTCGGCCGATCGCGGCCGGCACTGGACGATCGTGCCGGTGCCGTTTCGCATGGGCGGCAACGAGGACGGCCGCGGCCTTGGCGAACGGCTGGCGATCGACCCCAACCGCACGGCGACGCTGTTCTTTGGCTCGCGGCACGACGGCCTGTGGCGCAGCGACGATGCCGGGGCGCACTGGGCGAAGGTAGCGGGCTTTCCGGCGGCCGGCCTCGGCGCCCCCGCAGCGAAGCAGACGCATGGCGGAATCAGCTTCGTGCTGGCCGATCCGGCGAGCGGCGCGGCGGGGCGGGGATCGACGATCCTCTATGCCGGCGTCGCCGATCCCGGGGCGCACCATCTGTTTCGCTCGGGCGATGGCGGCCTGACCTGGCAGGCGGACGAGGCAGCGCCGGCACGGCTCCTGCCGGCCAAGGCAGCGATCGACGCGAAGGGCACGCTGTTCGTCACCTATGGCGATGCGATCGGCCCGAACGGTATCAGCGACGGCGCCGTGTGGCGGCGCGCCGCGACCGGGGCATGGACCGACGTGTCGCCGCCCGACCGGGCCAGCGGCGGCTTCATGGGCGTGAGCGTGGCGCGGACCGCGCCGGGGACGATCGCGGTGAGCAGCATCGATCGCTGGAATCCGGGCGACACGGTCTGGCGCTCGACCGACGACGGCGCGCACTGGACCAATCTGCGCGAGCGCAGCACGCGCGATATCAGCGCGACGCCGTTCCTGCTGCACGAAGGCAAGGGCGCGGATTTCGGCCACTGGATCGCCGGGCTGGCGATCGACCCGTTCGACGCGGCACATGCCGCCTATACGACGGGGGCCACGGTGTACGCGACGCAGCGCTTCGACGCGGCCGGCGCCTTGCCCTGGGCGCCCTGGACCGAGGGAATCGAGCAGACCGCCGTCATCACCCTGACCAGCCCGACCGGCGGGGCAACCCTGGTTTCGGGCTTTGGCGACCTGGCTGGCTTCGTCCACAGGGGCCTGGAGGCATCGCCGCAGCCGAGCTTCATCAATCCCTATCTCTCGAACACCAACAATCTCGATTATGCCGGGCAGGCGCCGCTGATCCTGGTGCGCAGCGGCAGCCTGTACGAGGACCATCCGCGCGACGCGACGCTTGGCTGGTCGGCCGATGGCGGCATGACCTGGCAGCCGGTCCGCACCCCGGCGATTCGCCCGGCCGACGACCAGCCCGGCCAGCGCTACGACCTGAAGGGCGATGCGGCGATCATCGTTTCGGCGGACGGCGCGACCTTTATCGTGTGCACCCCGGTGCCGCTCGTCACGCGCGACCATGGCAGGAGCTGGGGCCTTGCGCAGGGGCTCCACCGCAATGCGCGGCCAGTGGCCGACAAGGTCGATCCGCTGCGCTTCTACTCGGTCGATTTCGACGCGAACCGGCTGCTGGCGAGCAGCGACGGCGCGCGCAGCTTCGCCCCCGTGGCGGGCAAGGGCCTGCCGGCCGAGTTGTGGCCGGGCAAGGTCTATTGGCGCGAGCAGCAATACCGGCTCGTCGCGAGCCCCTATGGCGCGGGTGACATCTGGTTCCATGTCGGCGAGGCGCTGTGGCACAGCGCCGATGGCGGCCGCTCGTTCGTTCAGGCGAGCGGCAAGCTCAGGGTCGAGCTGTTCGGGCTGGGCAAGCCGGCCGCGGGCAGCACGGTCGCCGCGATCTACGCGATCGGGACGCTCGGCACGGTGCGCGGGGTTTATCGCTCGCTCGACGGCGGCAGGAGCTGGGCGCGGATCAACGACGACGATCATCAATGGGGGCTGCGCTTCCGGGTCATCAGTGGCGATCCGCGCATCCCGGGCCGCGTCTATATCGGGACCGACGGACGCGGACTGCTGTACGGCGATCCGGCCGGGCGTTGAATCGAGGATGGGAGATCGGAGAGGATGATGCACGGGATCGATCGCCGCCGCTTCATCGCCGGCGCCGCCGGGACGGCCGGGGCCGCGCTTGCCACGACGGCGCGGGCGCGGGCGGTGGACGCCAACTGGTCGTCGGTCATCGACGCGTTCGAGACGCCGGACTGGTTCCGCGACGCCAAGTTCGGCATCTGGGCGCACTGGAGCGCGCAGTGCGTGCCCGAGTTCGGCGACTGGTATGGCCGGCTGATGTACGTGCAGGGCAACCCCTTCTACGCGCATCACCTGAAGACCTATGGCCATCCGGCCGACACCGGCTTCCTGGAGATCGAGAACCGCTGGAAGGGGGAGCGCTGGGATCCCGAGGCGCTGATCGCGCTCTACAAGCAGGCGGGCGCGCGCTACTTCGTCGCGCTGGCCGCGCATCACGACAATCTCGATACCTGGGACAGCAGCCACCACGCCTGGAACACGCTGCGCGTCGGGCCGAAGCGCGACATCATCGGCACCTGGGAGAAGATCGCGCGGGCGGCGGGGCTGCGCTTCGGGGTGAGCAACCACAGCTCGCATGCCTGGCACTGGTGGCAGACCGCCTATGGCTATGACGCGGTGGGGCCGCGCGCCGGGCAGCGCTACGACGCGTTCAGGCTGCGCAAGGCCGATGGCGCGGGAACCTGGTGGGACGGGCTCGATCCGCAGGAGCTATATGTCGGCCCGAGCTTCGTGCCGCCCGACGGCATCGGCTCGATCGCCGCGATGGATGCGTGGCACGAGGTGCATGACGGGCGCTGGATGGAAGGATCGCCGCCCGCGCCGGCGGCGTTTGCCGAGCACTGGCTGCTGCGGCAGAAGGAACTGGTCGAGAAATACCGGCCCGACCTGGTCTATCTCGACGACAGCGCGCTGCCCTTCGGCGCGATCGGGCTGGAGGCGCTCGCGCATTATTATGCGCAGGCGCGGCAGTGGCACGGCACGGCCGATGTGGTGCTCACCGCCAAGCTGCTCACGGCCTATCAGCGCCGGGCGATGGTGGAGGATGTGGAGCGCGGTTTCAGCGACCGGCTGCGCGACGAGCCGTGGCAGACCTGCACCTGCATCGGCGACTGGCATTATAATCGCGCCCGCTTCGACAACAGATCCTATGTCCCCGCCGAGCAGGTGGTGCAGCGGCTGTGCGACGTGGTGTCGAAGAACGGCAACCTGCTGCTCTCGATCCCGCTGCGCGGCGACGGCACGATCGACAGCGAGGAGGAGAAGGTGGTCGCCGGCATCACGCGCTGGATGGCGCGCAACGGCGCGGCGGCGATCCACGGCTCGCGGCCGTGGCGGCTTTATGGCGAGGGGCCGACCAGGACCGGCGCGGGCCAGATGAACGAGGGCAAGGCGGGCACCTTCACGCCCGAGGATGTGCGCTTCACGGTGAAGGACGGGCGGCTGTTCGCGGCGCTGCTGCGCTGGCCCGAGGGGCCGGTGACGATCGCCGCGCTGGGGAGCCGGGCGCTGCCGGGGGCGACGATCGCGCGGGCGACGCTGGTCGGCGGCGGGCCCGTGACGATGGAGCGGCGCGGGGCGGGGCTGACGCTGACCCTGCCGCGCGCGGGGCCGGGAGAGTTCGTGCCGGTGATCGCGCTGGAGGGGCAGGGGCTGGCCTGAGCGGCACGCCCATCCAGGCGAAAAGCCCCGCGCGCCGCATCCGGCGCGCGGGGTGCTTCGATCAGAACGCCGCGCTGAGCGAGACGCCGTAGAGGCGCGGATCATTGTAGATACCCGCGCGGTAGTTGGAGGTGTCGATCACGCCGATCAGGTTCTTGGCGTTGGTGACGTTGCGCACGAACCCGGCGATCTCGTAGCGGCCAAAGGCATAGCCCGCCTTCACGCCCAGCTCGTTATTGCCGTCCGAGGTATATTCGACCGTCTTGTAGAGCACATAGTTGATCTTGCCCTGCAGGCTGAAGTCGCTGGCCACGAACAGCCGGCTGTCGCCGCTCAGCGGCACGTCGTAGCGCGCGCTGATGTTGAAGTTGTAGTCGGGCGCGTTGGGCAGGCTGTTGCCGTCGATCTGCGCGTAATAGTTGCTGCCGACCTTGACCACCGGGTTGAGCACCGTCTGCGACTGCACGCCGCCTGCGGAACCGACCTGCGCATAGACGTTGCGGTCCTCGATCCGGGTCTTCAGCAGGCTGAGACCCGCCGTGACGTGGAAGTTCCTGAACGGGCGGACGTCCAGCTCGCCTTCCATGCCGTAGCCGACTGCCTTGTTGGCGTTGAACAGCACGCCGTTGCCGTTGCTGTCATTGCCGTTGAGCTGGATGTTGTCGACGAAGTAATAGAAGCCGGTCACGCTGAAATGCACGGCGTTGTCGAGCGCGGCGGCCTTCAGGCCGGCCTCGAAGCTGGTGTTGGTCTCCGAGGTCGCGGTGGTGAAGGGCGCGTTGAACACCGCCGAGCGGCCCTGGATGGTCGGCCCGCGGAAGCCCCGTGCGACGCGCGCATAGACGCTGACGTCGGGCGTGACGCGATAGAGCAGGCTGGCGTCCCAGCTCGGCTTGGTATCGGCCAGCTTCACATGCTTTGCGCCACCGAAGCTCGGCACGTTGGCGACCGAGTTCGCCGTCTTGAGCAGCGTGGTATCCTTGCTGTCGCGCGTCACGCGCACGCCGCCCGTCAGGGTCAGCTTGTCGGTCAGCGCGTAGCTGGCCTGGCCGAACGCCGCCCAGGAGGTGTTGACGTTGTGCAGCAGCACCCAGTTGTTGGGGTTGGGCGTGCCGCCGAGCGAGGTGTTGGTCAGGAAATAGGCGCGCTGGTCGAACTCGGTCATGTCGCGCGAGTCGAAATAGATCCCGCCGACCTGCCATTTGAACGGCCCGCTGTCCGGGCTGGCGATGCGGACTTCCTCGCTCCACTGGTCGAGGCCGCGCAGGCGGCCCTGCGATTCGCCGCAGCCGACCGTGCAGATGCCGGACGGCAGGGCGGTCGTGCCGCCGAAATTGGCCGCCGCGCCGCCATCGGTGTCGCCGCGGCTATAGCCCGAGGCATGTTCCCATGCCGTGATCGAGGTCAGCGTCACGCCGCCCAGATCATAGGCCGCGTTCAGCGATATGCCGTGCGTCTTGTAGGCCTGGGGATTGTTGCGCGCCTCGTCATAGGCGACCACGGTGCGATCGAAATTGGCCGGCACCGCATTGGTGCCCGGGGTGATCGAGCCGCGATAGAAGATCGAGGCGGTGCCGGTATAGTCGCGATAATGGCCGCTGAGCTTCATGCTGAGGTCAGGCGTCGGCTTGGCGAGCAGCTGGAGGCGGATGTCGCGCTCCTCGAAGCCGCCCATCACATTCTTGCCGCCGACCGTGCCGTCATCCGACGGGCCGGTATAGGTGTTGCTGATCCAGTCGTCGCGGCGCTGGTAGAGGCCGGACAGGCGGAAGCTGACGCTGCCGTCGCTGGTCAGCGGGCCGCCGATGCCGCCATCGGCATTGACGCTGTTGAACGAGCCGTAGCTGAGCGAGGCCTGGCCGCGCCACGTCTCGCTGGGCTGGGCGCTGTCGAACTTGACGATGCCGGCGGTCGTGTTGCGGCCGAACAGCGAGCCCTGCGGGCCCTTCAGCACTTCGACCTGCGCGATGTCGAACGCCGGGTTCGACTTGAGCACGACATGCTCCTCGACCACATCGTCCTGGATGATCGAGACGGGCTGCGAGGCGCCGAGGTAGAAATCGATATTGCCGAGGCCGCGGATGTAGAAGCGCGGGAAGATGCGCCCGGTGGTCGACTCGACATAGAGGCTGGGCACGCGGCCGGAGAGCGACAGCAGCGTATCGCCGCCGGCGGACTGGAGATCGTGCAGCGACTCGGGCTTGAGCACCGAAAGCGCGATCGGCACGGTCAGCGCGTTCTCGGCGCGGCGCTGGGCGGTGACGACGATCTCGTCATTGCTGCCGGCATCGACCGTCTTGGCGGGCGCATCGGCCGGTACCTCGGCGGCCCGGGCCTGCGTGGCGGACAGCATGGCGAGCGGCGCGATGCCGGACAGCAGCAATGCCGTGACGTGCGAACGTTTCATGTAATCAAATTCCCTGTGAAATCTGCCGCGACCTGCCGCCACCCCGGGGGTGTCGGTGCGGGCAGGCGTGCCTCTGCGCTCCCTTCATGACAGTTTTGTTGCAGTGCAAAATGATTTGGCGAGTGCGCTATTTTCGATACACTTCAGGCCGCTAGAGCGTCCGCCGGCAGTGCCGCCGGCCGGTCGGCGCGGGGCAGCGGGCGCCCGTCCGCGCTGCCGGCGGCCGGCCCCGCCGCGGGGCCGTCACCCGTCCTGAACCGGCTGGCGCTGCGGTTGAGGCCATCGGCCTCGGTGGCGAGGTTGCGGGCGGCCGCCGACGTCTCCTCGACCATCGCGGCGTTCTGCTGCGTCGCGCGATCGATGTCGCCCACGGCGCCGGCGATCTCCTTGATCGTCGTCGCCTGGGCGCGATTGTCCTCCGCCATGCGCGCCACCAGCGCCAGGACCTGCTCCACGCTGCGGGTGATGCCGGCAAGGGCGCCATCGACATCCTGCACGGCGGCGACCGCCGTGCCGATCTCCTCCCGCGTGGCGGCGAGCTGCCCGTGCGCGCGCCTGGCCTCCTCCTCCGAGCGCATCGCGAGCGCCGACACGAGATCGGCGACCACCGCGAAGCCCCGGCCCGATTCGCCGGCGCGGCCGGCCTCCACCGCGGCATTCATCGCGAGCACGCGCGTCTGGAACGCGATCTTGTCGAGCCCCTCGATGATGCTGTCGATGCCCTGCGCGCTGTCCGTCACGCGGTCCATCGCCGCCACGGCATGATCGGCCGTGCTCCGGCCGGCCGCCACGATCGACACCGCCTGCTCGGTCTGCTCGACCGTCCGGCCCGCCACGTCGGCGGTCTGGACCAGCGTGCCCTCCATCCGCGACAGCGATGCGGCGGCCTGTTCGAGGCTGGTGGCGTTGCCCTCGGTCCGGCGCGCGAGATCATCGGCGGCCTGGGCGATCTCGCCCGACCCCGTGCGAATGCCGTGACAGGCCTCGGTGACGGCGGCCATGAGCTCGCGCAGCTCGCCAAGGGCATTGTTGTAGTTGGCCTTGAGCTCCTCATAGGCGGGCGGGAAGCGCTGCTGGATCTGCGCGGTCAGGTCTCCGTCCGACATCGCCCGGAGGTGCCGCGAGAGGGCGGTGACCACGGCCTGCTGCGCCGCATCGTCCTCGGCCTTGGCGCGATCGGCCTCCGCCTTCTCGCGCGCGGCATCGCGGAACGTGCCGAGCGCCCGGGCCATGTCCCCCAGCTCGTCCCGCCGGGCGAGCCCGCCGACCTCGGCGGCGGTATCGCCGGCCTGGAGCGCGCCCATCCGGGCCGTGAGCGCATTGAGCGGCCGGGTGATCGAGCGGGCGATCAGCCAGCCGAGCGCGGCCATCATCAGAATCCCGAGCAGCGCCAGGCCGACCAGCAACGTGCCCTCGCGCCAGATGGCCGCCCTGGTATCGGTCTGGTAGGCGCCCGTGCCGACCACCCAGCCCCAGGGCGCGAACTTCTTGACGAAGGCGACCTTGGGCTGGGGCTGGTCCGAGCCGGGCTTGGGCCAGCGATAGTCGACGAAATCCCCGGCGGGGTTGCGTTCAGCGGCCTTCACGAACTCGACGAACGGGAAGCGCCCGTCCGGATCGGTGGTGCGGCGAAGATCCGTGCCGTCCAGCTCGGGCTTGATCGGATGCATGATCATGCGCGGCTGGAGATCGTTGACCCAGAAATATTCCTTGCCGTTGTAGCGCACCCGCCGGAGGGCGGAGAGGGCGGCAGCCTGGGCCTGGGCGCGCGTGAGATGGCCGGCGCTCTCCTCGGCATGGAAATGATCGACGACGCCATAGGCGGTCTCGAGCGTCGCGCGCGTCTGCATCGCCACGTCGTGCAGCATCACATCGCCGAGACGGAACAGCGCCATGGCGAGACCCATCGTCATCGCGCACAGCGCCGCCAGTGTAAGGAGGCTCAGCCGCCCCCGGATCGTCAACCGCATCGCGCCATCCCTGTTGCCTTCAGGCCATTATAGGAGAAGCGAAACGTCGGCGGACCCGTGACGGGCGATTGGTGCGCCGGGCGAACGGTAGGGCCCGGCCGGCGGCCTCAGTCATAGCCCTGGCGAATGCGCGTGAGCGGGATGGGGGTGGGGCCCGGCCTCGGGGCGAGGGCCGGTGACGGAGCTTGCGGCGGCGGCGCGCGCGGCGGTGCCGGGGGTGGGGGCGCCGGCGGTTGCGGCACGGGCGGTTGAGGTACCGGGGCCGGCGGCAGCGGTGCGGGCGGTGCCGCTGGCGGTGACGGCGGTGGAGGTGGCGGCGGCGCTGGTGGGGTCGGTTCCGGCGCTGGTGCCGGGGCGGGTTCCGGCACCGGTTCGGGGATCGGCTCCGGGGACGGCGCGATGGGCGTCGCCGCGACGGGCGGCGGCTGGCGCGAGGGCATCGGATAGGAGGGCTGGTAATCGGCGACGCGGGCGAGCGCCTTCTCGATCATCTCGACCGGGCCGGGATCGCGCTTCTCCTCCGGGTGGTTGCCCCATTTCTCGCGCTGGCGGGCGCGCATCCAGTGCAGCGCCGCGACCGGATCGGGCGGCAGATGGACCTTATAGGTGGCGTAGACGGGATTTGGATCGCCCGCGTGCTTGAAGACCTTCACGCGCTCGACGGTGCAGCCCACGGCACGCGAATAGAGCGCGCGCTCGACCCGGGCGTCGGCATGCTCCTTGCCGGCGACCACGGCCAGCGCGAATGCCTCGTGGCTGTTGCGCCAGCGATAGATGGTGCGGACGCAGACCTCGAAATGCTCGGCGAGTTCCTCGTCGGTGGCGCCGAGGCGGCACATGGCGCGGGCCTGATCGGCGAATTCGGGCTTGTAGATCATTGCGCCGGGATAGCGGCGGCGGGATGGCGTTTGAATCGAGGCGGGGCAGTCGACGGGAGGGCAAAATGTCAGGGGGGTCGCTGACATTTCAGATGGCTTGAAGGTCTCGAAAATTTCGTTATAAATCAACGGATTGTGTGGAGATTCGGCGTAATGCGCCACGCCGTCCGCCTGGGACCGCGTGCCCCCGGGTTGTTGCCCCCGATGGCCGTTCCGTTCATAGCGCGGTCATGTCCGTCCGCTCAAGAAGCGCCATGATCCGCGCGACCGCCCGCTTCCGTGCCTTGCCGATCGGGCTCGCCCTTGTCGCGGGCGCCGCCTGCTGGCCGGCAGCGTCATCGGCGCAATCGGCGCCGGCGGCCGCGACACCGGCAGCCCCGGTGACGGAAGCCGCGCCGCCCCCTGCCGACGACACCATTCGCCTGACGGACGCGGAGCGACTGGAGATCCTGAACAACAACACCGTGGAAAAGGCCGCCGCCGCGCGCGGCGAACTGCCGGACTCGGAGCGCCCCGGGCGCGGCATCCATGGCGAGGTCGGCTTCATGATCGGCACGAACGGCACGCGCGGCGCCTATGGCACCGCCGATATTCCGCTCGGGGAGAATGCGCGGGCGACCGTGTCGGTCGAAAGCAGTACGTTCGGGTATCGGCGGTAGGGGCTGGTTCTGGCGTAGTCCTGCGATTGCGGGTGGTCGCTGGCTTGTGATGTGCTCGGACGGGCGGCATTCCAGATGTGGTATGTGCTATTTGGTAGACTATCGCCGTAAATTGACATGAAAATTACGGGGTGCCCGCAATGATTAAGGTTGCTTCCTGCGGTCGTGTTGCGGTCATGGTTTTTGTAGCGAGTTCATCTTTGGTCTTGGCCTCATGCGACACCGACCTATCTGTGCCAGATGGGGAGGATATGAATGGCTGCTACTATAGCGGCGATGCGCTCGCGATGCGCCTTGCAGATGGGGGCGTTTTCATAAAGAATAGTAAAATTTCGAATTTCAGATCCGGCAGAGATCAATCCGGATCATATATTCTCTTTAAGCCAGCTCTCCATGCTGTGAAAATGAGCGATAAATATTCACCCATCGTCACCAAGGACTTGAGCGAAAATTATCTGTCGACGATAATTGAATTGGGAAAAGTCACCATATTGATGCCGACAGAGCCCCTAGGACAAACTAGATTGGTTCGGGGGCGGTGTCTGGACGATTAGTGTGAACGTGTTCATGTAGCCGAAATTTGTATTTAATTAGCTGTCAGCGTAACTCCTGCTTATGGCGAGTTTCGAGCACATCGGCAGGAGGTTGTGGCGCTGGTTCATAACGCCACCGACGACGGCTACGCTCTGGAAGCGGGCGGCAGTGTCGCTTTGGGTGACGCCGCCGATCATGTTGTTTCCACTGCTCCTGCCACTCCTTGAGCTATCCACACTACCGGCCGTGATGGCTGAACATTGGCAAATATACGCGCTGTTCTTTGTGCTCCCGTTCGCGTTGGGGGTGTTTTGCTGGGAACGAGCGCAGCGCGCGGCACGGGAGTGATTGATTATGCAATTGGGTGGCATGGGGCAAAACCCATAGTTCAAGGCGCCCTGGCCGGTTGAGAAAGAGGTTTTTGCCCCTGCACCGGAATGGGGCTGTCGCTGGAATGGCAAGGATGCGGCTGAGTTGGTGGGAGGTGATACCCTTCTCGCTCGAACAAAGCCGGGAAAGATAGATCGCTTTTGGACCTACTCCTGCGCCACATCTTTGCTTCCGCCGCTGCCTTGGCTATCTGCCTGACGACGGGGGGAAAATCATGCGTCGCTTGAAGTCGATCACCTGCGGAGTCGCTCTCTTGCTCGCGGGGTGCGGTGGCACGGGCGGCAGCAGCAGCGGTAGCAGCGGCGGCGGTGGCATCGGCACGCCGACACCCACACCACCTGTCACTCCGGCGCCCACTCCCGCGCCTACACTCACCTATGTGCATTCAATCAAGGACATCCTGCCCGGCGGCGCGAGTGCGGCCGGGCTGATCCTCGCAAGCGACGGCAATTTTTATGGCGTGACCCAGGCCGGCCCGAACAGTTGCCGGCCGATTCTGCCGATCCCATGCGGATCAGTGATCAAGGTGACGCCGGATGGCACCCAAAGCGTCCTTTACGCCTTCGGTTCCGTCGCGAACGACGGATATCAGCCCAAGACCCTGATCCAAGGCACGGATGGCGCCCTGTACGGAATCACCATCAACGGAGGAAAAGCCGATGGTGGGGGTACCGTGTTCAAGCTCACACTCGGTGGTGCTTATGCCACCCTGTATTCCTTCGGCACCAGCAATTCAGATGGCCTTGTGCCGATGGGCATCATGCAGGCGAGCGACGGCAATTTCTACGGCACCACGGCCTCGGGCGGAGCCAATCACTGCGACGCCATCCCGCAGGACGGCCCGAATTGCGGTGCTGTCTTCAAGGTGACGCCGCAAGGCGTGGGCACGACGCTGCATTCCTTCGGCGCTTCGGCATCGGACGGCGTGGAACCGCAAGGCTCACTGGTCGAAGGCAATGACGGCAATCTTTACGGAACGACCTCGATCGGCGGCACCAATACGTGCGGCAGCACGCCCAATAGCTGCGGAACGGTGTTCAGGATAACGCGAAGCGGCAGCCTGACGATCCTGCATTCGTTCGGCGCCTCTGGCAGCGATGGTATCGCGCCATTGGGAACGCTCGTAAAAGGCCCCGATGGCGCCTTTTACGGCACAACTCCATCCGGCGGCAACGGCAGGTGCGGGTGGTACTTTGGCTGCGGCACGATCTTCCGGGTTACGACCACAGGCGAAACCTCGATTGTGCATGCGTTCAGCCTCGATTCTAGGGCGGATGGTGACGGCCCGAACGCCCTGATCGTAGGCCGTGACGGCAATTTCTACGGCACGACGGTTTCCGGCGGCAGCTATCAGTGCGATTCATGCGGGACCGTCTTCAAGCTCACGCCGTCCGGGACAATCACGACGCTGTATTCGTTCGGCCCGGTCAACACCAATCCGTCGCGACCGGTTACGCTGACCGAGGCAAGCGACGGCACGCTCTACGGGCAGCTTAAATGGGACGTGCTCCTCTCGGGCAACCAGTGGACGTTCTTCAAGCTGGTCGGGAAGTGACCGGCGCGGTCGCGCACCGCAGCGCGCGGCGGTGAAGGGAGGCCGAACGTGGCGAACGCCCCTCGGATGGCCGAGACGAGAGCACGTAATTCTAGTCCAGAGGCATTGCGGCCGCGCCAACCGGCGCGGCCTCACGGTATCTGCGTGTCAGACCCTCACTCCCGCACCGTAACCGCCTTCCCCTCATACACCACGCTCGTCGCGCCATTTTCGGCGAAGTCGGGCGCCACCGCCTTGCCCGGGCCATAGAAGCGCACCGAGATCGCGCGCTTGGCCGGCATGCCGGCGTAGCCGCCTTCGCGCGCGCCGATCGTCAGGGTGCTGGTGGCCTGGTGCCAGGTGATCGGGACGCGGGCATAGCCGCCCTGCAGATAGGCCGGGCTCACCCCGTCATCGTCGTAGAGCGAGAAGCTGCCATCGGCGCCGGTGAAGACATGGAGGACGAGCGGGCCATCCGGCTGCTCCTTCGTGTTCTGCACCTCGGGGCCGGTGGGCAGGATGCTGCCGGCGCGGACGAACAGCGGCATGCGCTCATAGGGCGCCGCGGCGGTGATGGTGCGGCCGCCCTTCTCGAAGGCGCCGGTGTTGAAATCATACCAGTCGGCGCCCGCGGGCAGGTAGACGCTGCGGCTGCGCGCGCCGAAGCTGGTGACGGGGGCGACGAGCAGGCTCGGGCCGAACAGATATTCGTCGTCGATGCCCCATGTCTTCCGGTCGGCGGCGAAATCCATCACCAGGCCGCGCATGATCGTGCCGTCCTTCAGGCTGGCATCGGCGCCGAGCGTATAGATATAGGGCATCAGCCGGTAGCGCAGCTGATCGTACCAGATCATCGAGCGCTGCATCGCCGGGTCGCTCGCCGAGATCTCGTAGATCTCGCGCTTGGGCGTCTCGCCATGGCTGCGGAAGAGCGGGCTGAACGCGCCGAACTGGAACCAGCGCAGGTTGAGCTCGCGCCATTCGGCCTGGGCCTCGGGCAGCTGGCGGGTGTAGCGATCCTCGACCGCGAAGCCGCCGATATCGTGCGTCCAGTTGGGCAGGCCCGACAGCGACAGGTTCACGCCGGCGGAGATCTGGTCGTGCAGATCGTCCCACCGCGCGGCGAGATCGCCCGACCAGACCGCCGCGCTGGCGCGCTGCAGGCCGCCAAAGCCGGAGCGGGTGAGGATGAAGGGGCGGACATCGGGCCGCGCCGCGCGCAGCCCCTCGGCCACGCCCTGGCCATGGACCAGCGGGAAGCTGTTGAAGAAGGCCGCGCCCGGGCCGATCGCCGTCGGCCCCATCGTGCCGATGCGTTCCTCGATCGAGAGGTTGGAATGGATATCGGGCTCGGTCGCGTCGAGCCACCAGGCATCGAAGCCGAGGCCGACCAGCTTGTCGCGGATCTGGCGGAAATAGATCTTCCGCGCCTCGGGCGCATAGGGATCGTAATCCGTGTTGAGATAGCCCGGGCCGACCCAGTCCCTGCGCTTCGCGTCGAGATTGCCGCGATAGAGGAAGCCCTTCGCGTCGAGCTCCTTCGCATTGGCGGTGCCGGGATAGAATTTCGGCCAGACCGAGATCATGATGTTCGCGTCGAGCGCGTGCACCTCGTCCACCATCGCCTTGGGATCGGGGAAGCGGGCCTTGTCGAAATCATGGCTGCCCCACTGGTCCTCCGGCCAGTAGAACCAGTCCTCCACGATATTGTCGAGCGGGATGCGGCGCTTGCGATATTCGCGCACCACGCCGAGCAGCTGCTCCTGCGTCTCGTAGCGCTGCCGGCTCTGCCAGAAGCCATAGGCCCATCTGGGCAGCATCGCCGCCTTGCCGGTGAGGCCGCGATAGCCGGCGATCACCTCGTCCAGGGTGCGGCCGCCGACGACATAATAATCGATCGCGGTGCCGACATCGGACGACATCCACAGCGAATGGCGATCGGGCGCCGGCAGGGGATCGCTGTGGTAGAAGGCGATATAGCCGGCGTTCGGCTCCCACTCGATGCGGATGTCCACCGGCTTGCCCCGGCGCATCGGCAGGGTGAAATTGTGGAACCACGGGTTCCAGTTCTGCCGCCAGCGCTCCAGCACCGGCTTGCCGTCAGCGAAGACCTTCACATAGCTCGACGAATAGAGCCGGAACTTGTGCTCGCCGGTCGCATCGGGGGTGATCGAGCCGGTCCACACCACGCGCTGCGTCTGCACCGTGTTGCCGGCGGTGTTCTGGCCGCTGCCCGCCGCCGCCACGGTCTGCGCGCGGGCCGCCTCGGGCCAGTTCGCCTGGTCGCGGATGAACTGGTAGTTGATCACCGGCTCCTGCCGCGTCACCGCCAGCCGGTCGCCGAGATAATAATGCGCGGTCCAGCCGGGCTTGCCGCCGCTCGCCACCGCCAGCGCGCCGTCGCCGCCGGCCAGGGCATAGGGCGTGGGATTGCCGAAGCGGGTGATCGAATTATTGTCCCACAACAGCCCGTAGTTGCGCGTCGAGACGACGAAGGGGACGGCGATATCCATATTGTGCTGGGCGAGTTCGACGTCCTCGCCATTATAGTTCATCTGCCGGTTCTGGTGCTGGCCGAGGCCGTAAAAGCCCTCGTCGGTGCCGCGGTTGAACTGCTGGCGGGTGGCGAGGAAGGGCTTGCCGTCGACGGTGACGGGGGTGAAGGCGCCGCGCGCCGCCTCGTCGAGCAGCAGCGTGCCGGCGGCGTCGCGGAAATCGACATGGCCGTCCGACAGGCGGATCTCGGCGGTCGCCTTCGCCGCCCTGAGCGTGACGATGCCGTTCGCCTCGCTGATCGCGACATCGCCCTGCGGCCGGGCGGTGACCATCAGGCTCTCGGGAAGGTCGAGCGTGGTGCCGGGCACCGCGGTGACGCGGAAGCGATCATCGCCATAGACGAGCACGCGGACGCGCTTCGCCGGCCCGCTGTCCGGCGTGACGACGACGCCGTGATCGATGCGCTGGACGTCCGAAGCGAAGGCGGCGCCCGCGCTGGTGCCGGCGAGCAGGACCGCCATGGCGAGAGTGCGAAATGTCACCGGTCTTCTCCTATTGCCAGGTCGCGAGCTTCACGCGGAGCATCTGCGGCTCGGACGTGAAGTTGAGGCCGTAATCAGTCTGGTCGCCGTTCCACAGGCGCTCGAACACCCATTGCCCGTCGGCATAATGCCCTTCCTCGACGCGCTCGAGCATCAGGTGGCGCTTGCCGGGATTGCTCAGGCCGAACGCGACGCGCGCCTGGAAGCCGGTGACGAGATAGTCGGACGGGCCGAGCCGGGCGATCGCGACGCCGCCGGACGGCGGGTCGTTGCCGCTGGGCGGATCGACGCCGAATTGCGGGCGGCCGAAGGTGACGGTCGCGCTGTGTTCGCCGAGATCGAGGCTCTGCTGATGCTGCGCGGCGGGATCGGTCGGCTCGGCGACGCCCCAGACCTGGCCTTCATAGGCGAGCTTCGCCCAGACGCGCTCGGCCGGGCGGAACAGGCGGTAGTTGCGCGCGAACAGCCCGATCGTCGCATCGTCCAGCGCCTTCGCGCCGAGCGGGAAGTTCGAATATCTGGTGGCATCCATGCCGAAGGGCGACCAGCCGATCGCGCCGCGCCCGATCGCGGCGAAGAAATAGCGGGCATAGGCGGGGGCGTTGCCGGTCTCGGGGACGAACAGCGCATTGTCCGGCCGGTCGTAGCGATCGAGGAAGGCGAGATACTGGGCGTGATCGGGATTGTAGATGTCCGGCGCGACCAGATCGAGATGCGGGGCGGCGGCCTTGTACACGTCGATCACCGGATGGGACGGGCCGCCCGAGGCGAAGCTCGCCGGATCCTGCCAGACGAACGGATTGCTGGTGAGCGCGGCGTTGGCGTACATCGGCAGCGGCTTGACCGCCTTGCCGGCGGCGGCGACCGCATCGATATAGCGGGCGACATACCAGCTGTGGAAGAACAGCTCGGCGTCGCGGCCGAACAGCTCAGTCCAGGTGCCGGGCTGCTTGCCGGCCTGCCTGACCAGCGCGGCGGGCACCGGGCCGGCGAACAGGCGGTCGGCCTCGGGGGAATGATCGCGCGCGCTGCCATAGCTGCCCGCCTCGTTCTCGACCTGCACCATGATGACGGTGTTGGCCTCGTCCTGGTCCTTCAGGTGGCGCATCAGCGCGACAAAGGCCGTGCGGTCCGCCGCCAGCGTCGATGCGGCATGGGGGCTGAGCGCGTAATGCGTCGCGCCCTTGCCGTCGATCATGCGCGGGAAGCGCCTGTTGTCGAGCTTCACCCAGGACGGCGCATAGCTCGGCCCCGTGTTCTTCCAGGTGCCGAACCACAGCAGCACCAGCCTGACCTTGTGCTCGCGCGCCTGATCGAGCAGCGTATCGAGGAAGGAGAAATCGAATTTCCCTTCCTGCGGCTCGATCTGCTCCCAGGCGATCGGCACCTCGACCGTGTTGGCCTGGAGCCGGTCGATCACCGGCCAGACCCGGGGCAGCATGGCCGGCCAGGCGCTCGAATTATTGACCTGCGCGCCGAGCAGCAGGAAGGGGCTGCCGTCGACGATCAGCGCATGGCGGCCGCCCTGGCTGGCGATGCGGGGCAGCGATCCGTCCGCGCCGAGCGCCGGCGCCGCGGCGAGCGCGGCGGCCGCGCCGAGGGCGAGCGCACGCCGCGTCCATGCCAGGCCATTGATCGCCACTGTTCCGCTCCCCCGTTTCTGTTCTCGAACGGGCCCGATCCCCGTTCATGGCCGTGCCGCCGCTGGGCGATTCCGGCCGGTGATTCTTATCTCCGTAAAAACGCACTTTGCCAATGAAAATTGTTGGCGGGCGCGATTCCGCGACTCCGGCGCGCGGCGACCGGGCACCTCGGTACTTCTACCAATAGGACGGGCCGGCGCGGCGGCGCATCTGACCGGGCATCCGAGACATGATGGCGAAGGAACAGGCGATGAAGGCACTTGTCTATCAGGGACCGGGGCTGAAGGCGCTCGAAGAGCGGCCCAAACCCGAGATCCGCGACGCGGGCGACGCCGTGGTGCGCGTGACGCGCACCACGATCTGCGGCACCGACCTGCATATCCTGAAGGGCGACGTGGCGACCTGCGCGCCCGGCCGCGTGCTCGGCCATGAGGGCGTGGGCGTGATCGAATCGGTCGGGGCGGGCGTGACCAGCTTCAAGCCGGGCGACCATGTGCTGATCTCGTGCATCACCGCCTGCGGGCGCTGCGACTATTGCCGGCGCGGCATGTATTCGCACTGCACGACCGGCGGCTGGATCCTGGGCAATACGATCGACGGCACCCAGGCCGAGTATGTCCGCATCCCGCATGCCGATACCAGCCTCTATCCGATCCCGGCCGGGGCGGACGAGGAAGCGCTGGTGATGCTGAGCGACATCCTGCCGACCGGGTTCGAATGCGGCGTGCTCAACGGCAAGGTCGCGCCAGGCAGCAGCGTGGCGATCGTCGGGGCGGGGCCGATCGGCCTGGCCACGCTGCTCACCGCGCAATTCTATTCGCCGGCGGAGATCATCATGATCGATCTCGACGACAACCGGCTTGCGGTCGCCAAGCGCTTCGGCGCGACGCATGTGGTGAACAGCGCCGACGGCGGGGCGGTGGCGGCGGTCAAGGCGATCACCGAGGGGCGCGGCGTCGACGCGGCGATCGAGGCCGTGGGGATTCCCGCGACCTTCGAGCTGTGCGAGCAGATCGTGGCGCCGGGCGGGGTGATCGCCAATATCGGCGTGCACGGCGCCAAGGTCGACCTGCATCTCGAGACGCTGTGGTCGCAGAACATCTCGATCACCACCCGGCTGGTCGATACGGTGTCGACGCCGATGCTGCTCAAGACGGTGCGGGGCGGGAAGATCGACCCGACCCGGCTGATCACGCACCGCTTCACGCTCGACACGATCCTGGAGGCCTATGACGTGTTCGGGCGGGCGGCCGAGACCAAGGCGCTCAAGGTGATCATCGCGGCCTGAGCCGCGGGGCGTCGCGCTCAGGCGAGCGCGACGCCGATCCCCAGCGCGATCGCGGCGGCGGCGCCCCCGAGCGGCGCGGCGGCGAGCAGATGCGGGCGCGAGCGCGACACGCCGAGCACCAGCCCGGTCTTGAGCAGCATGTTGAGCATCACCGGCAGCGCGAGCGCGATCCCCGCCATGTGCGGCGTGACCAGGCCGGCGGGCATCGCGGCAAAGGCGATCACCGCGGCATCGACATCGGCCAGCCCGATGATCGCGAGTACGGCGGCGACGCCCGAATCGCCATAGAGGGACAGCGCCCAGCGGCTCGCGATCGAGCTCAGCGCGACCAGCACGGCGAGCCCGACGGCGGACCCCAGCTCGAGCGGGTTGCCGAGCGAGACGACATGGTCCTCGCTATCCTCCGCGGCGCGGAAGCGCAGCCAGGTCGCGCCGACCAGCAGGGCCAGCGCCGGCGCGAGGATCGCCGCGACCGGCCCGATCGCCCGCGGCGCCAGCACCGCGATCAGCACCCCCACGCGCGCGACGCTGATCGCCGAGGCAAGCGCGATCCCCGCCGCGAGCGAGGCCTGGGCGCCCGCCTCCTGCGCCATGCGCCGGGCAAAGGCGAGCGTGACCGCCGTCGAGGAGACCAGCGCGCCGCACGCCGCGATCACCAGCAGGCTGCGCGAGGCGCGGGCGCGGCGGGCAAGGACATAGCCGGCGAAGGAAAGGCCGCTGACGAAGACGATCACCAGCATCAGCCGCTGCGGGTTGAGCGCGCCATAGGGCCCCATCGCGCGATCGGGCAGCAGCGGCACCAGCACCAGCGCCAGGATCGCATAGCGTGCGGCGGCGCGCAGCTCGGCCGCGCTCAGGCCGCGGACCAGTTCGTGGAGCGTGCGGCGCATCGAGAGCATCAGCGTGGCGGCGGCCGCCACCGCCAGCGCCGGCACCGGCCGGCCGGTCGTCGCGAGCATGCCGAGCGCCAGCACCATGACGCTGGCGATGGCGGTGGTCGCGCTCAGCTCGTCCGGCGCGCGACTCTGCCGGACATAGCCGGCCAGGATCAGCAGGCAGGCACCGCCAAGCAGCGCCGCCGCGGCCGGAACCGGCACCAGCCCCGCGATGCCGCCGGTCAGGCCGAGCAGGCCGAAGGTCCGGAAGCCCGCGACCCGGGTGCCGTCGCGCTCGCGCCGTGCCGACCAGCCGCGTTCGAGCCCGATCAGCAGGCCGATCGCCAGCGCATAGCCCAGCGCTGCGAGGGTCGGCCCGGTGCCCTGAAGGGCCCCGGCTCCGTGAAAGACCCCGGCTCCCTGAATGACCTTCTCCAGCTCAGCCACCCGCGGCGCGGCGCGCCATCAAAGCGCGCCGTTGAGCGCGACCGACGCCACCAGTTCGGCCAGCACGATGCAGCACAGGATCGAGCCGCCGATCGCGACCCGCGGCTCGCGCACCAGGGCGACGGCGCGATCGGAAAATGCCAGCAGTTTCGTTGCCATCGCGTCCTCCATCTCTTGTCACGCACTCGATCCTAGCGCCGGGCGGCCAGCCCCATATGCGGGACTATACGGATGTTTCGCCGCGCCGCAGCGTGGGAAATCGGATGGGTCGAGGGACGCGCGTCGCGTCACAGTACGACGGGAGCAATCCATGACCATCCGCAATCTCGAAGGCCTTCTCCATCCGCGCAGCGTCGCCGTGATCGGCGGATCGCAGCGCGCGGGTTCGCTCGGCGAACTCGTGCTGTCGAACATCGTCGACGGTGGCTTCGACGGCACCGTGTTCGCCGTCAACCCGAAACAGGTCGAGATCGAGGGCGTCTGGTGGGTCGCCTCGATCGAGGAGCTGCCGCAGGCGCCCGACCTGGCCGTGGTCGTCACGCCGGCGCACACCGTGGCGAAGATCGTCGCCGAGCTGGGCGCGCGCGGCACCAAGGTCGCCGTGATCATCTCCGCCGGGCTGCACGAGCCAGAGACGCGGCAGGCGATCCTCGATGCCGCCAGGCCGCACCTGCTGCGCATCGTCGGCCCGAACTGCCTCGGCGCGCTGCTGCCGCATGCGAAGCTCAACGCATCCTTCGCGCCGCGCCGGGCGGAGCCGGGCCGGCTCGCCTTCGTCTCGCAGAGCGGCGCGCTCGTCACCGCGATGCTCGACTGGGCGGTGGGCAAGAATGTCGGCTTTTCGGGCGTGGTCTCGGTCGGCGACATGGCCGATGTCGACCTGGGCGACCTGATCGACCTGTTCGCGACCGATCCCAAGACCGATGCCATCCTGCTCTATATCGAGGGCGTCACCAACCCGGCCAAGTTCATGTCGGCGGCGCGCGCCGCCTCGCGGATCAAGCCCGTGATCGCGATCAAGGCCGGCCGCTCGGTGGCGGCGGGGAAGGCGGCGATGTCGCATACCGGCGCGCTGACCGGCTCCTGGGACGTGCATGCCGCCGCCTTCCGCCGCGCCGGCATCATCCTGGTCGACACGCTGACCGAGCTGTTCGACGCAGCGCAGGTGCTGTGCCGGCACCAGCCGCGCTGCGGCGACCGGCTGGCGATCGTCACCAATGGCGGCGGCGCGGGCGTGCTGGCGGCCGATGCGCTGCCCGCCACCGGCGGGCTGCTCGCGACGCTCGCCCCGGAGACGATCGCGGCGCTCGATCCGCAGCTCCCCGAGGCCTGGTCGCGCGCGAACCCGATCGACGTGGTCGGCGATGCCCGCCCCGAGCGCTTCGGCGCGGCGACGCGGGCGGCGCTGACCGACGGCAATGTCGATGCGCTGCTGGTGATCCATTGCCCCACCGCGGCGGCAACCGGGATCGACATCGCGCGCGCCACGATCGAGGCGATCGAGACCGGCGACCCGCATATCGCCAAGCCGGTGATCGCCTGCTGGATGGGCACGCACAATGCGGACGCGGCGCGGAGCCTGTTCGATGCCGCGGGCATCCCGCTGTTCGACAATCTCGACGATGCGGTGCGCGGCTTCGGCTATCTGCTCGAGGCGCGGCGCGGCCGGGACGAGCTGATGCGGGCGCCGGCGGGCGTCAGCGTCGCCGAGGCCGACCGGGCGCGGGCGCGGGCGATCATCACCGGCGCGCGGGGCGAGGGGCGGACGATGCTCACCGGATCCGAGGCGCGATCGATCGTCGCGGCCTATGGCATCCCGGTGACCGAAGGGATGCTGGCGCGCACCGTGGAGGCGATCCCGGCGGCCTGCGACCGGCTGACGCCGCCCTATGTGGTCAAGCTGATCTCGCCGCAATTCCCGCACAAATCGGATATCGGCGGCGTGGCGCTCAACCTCGCCACCGCTGGCGACGCCGTGCTGGCGGCGCGCGAGATGGTGCGCCGCATCGGCCACGAGCATCCGACCGCCTCGATCACCGGCTTCGAGATCGAGCCGATGGTCGCCCGGCCGCACGGGCTCGAGCTGATCCTGGGCATCGCCGAGGATCCGACCTTCGGCCCGGTGCTGGCGTTCGGCGCGGGCGGCAAGGCCGTGGAGCTGATCCATGACCGCGCGCTCGGCCTGCCGCCGCTCGACGACGCGCTGGCCGGCGACATGATCGCCGCGACCCGCGTCGCCAAGCTGCTGGCCGGCTATCGCGACGTGCCCGCGGCCAAGGTCGAGGCGGTGATCGGCGTGCTCAATGCGCTCTCCGCCATGGCGGTCGACTTCCCCGATATCGTCGAGCTCGACATCAACCCGCTGGTGGTCGACGAGAATGGCGTGATCGCGCTCGATGCGCGGGTGCGCATCACCGACAAGCCGCGGGAATCGCGGCTCGTGATCCGGCCGGTGCCGATGCAATGGGCGAAGGACTTCGTCACCCGCGACGGGGTGAAGATGCATGTGCGCCCGGTGCGGCCCGATGACGAGGCGGCGCTGGGCGAGTTCTTCCACCATGTGACGCCCGACGACCTGCGCTTCCGCTTCCTCACCGGCATCCGCGAAGTCGGGCGGGATCGCCTCGCGGCGATGACCCAGATCGACTATCGGCGGATGATGAACTTCCTCGCCTTTGCCGAGGACGGGACGCTGATCGCGACCGCGATGCTGGCCTGCGACCCCGACGGGGTCCGCGCCGAGCTGGCGGTGTCGGTGCGCGCCGACTTCAAGAATCGCGGGGTGAGCTGGATGCTGATGCAGCATGTGCTGGCCTATGCCGAGGCGGAGGGCATCCACACGGTGGAATCGGTGGAGAGCAGCGAGAACCATGCGGCGCTGAAGCTCGAGCGCGAGGCGGGCTTCACCGCCGTGCGCAACGCGGATGGCGGCACCGAGGTGACCGTCCGGCGCGAACTGCCGGCGCACTGATCGGCCGCCGGCCCCTGCATCCTGACGGAGACGAGAGTTGAAGCGCATCGTGCTCATCGACGGGCATCCCGATCCGGACCCGGCCCGTTTCGTCCATGCGCTCACCGCGAGCTATGGCGAGGGCGCGCATGCCGCCGGGCACGAGGTGCGGCGGATCGAGCTGGCAACGCTCGATTTTCCGCTGCTCCGCTCGCGTGCGGCCTGGGAAGGCGCGGCGCCGCCGGTGATCGCGGGGGCGCAGGAGACGATCGGCTGGGCCGACCATCTCGCGATCTTCTATCCGCTGTGGCTGGGCGACATGCCGGCGCTGCTCAAGGCCTTTCTCGAACAGGCGATGCGCCCCGGCTTCGCGATCGGCGCGGGCGGGGCGGGGCTCAACAACGGGCTGCTGCGCGGGAAATCGGCGCGGCTGGTCGTCACCATGGGCATGCCGGCCTTCTTCTACCGCTTCTATTTCGGCGCCCACAGCGTGAAGAGCTTCGAGCGCAACATCCTGAAGCTCGTCGGGGTGAAGCCGGTGCGCCACACGCTGATCGGCGGCGTCGAGGGTAGCGCGGAGGACCGCGAAAGCGCGCTCGACGAGTTGTTCAAGCTGGGCCAAGCGGGCTGCTAGGCTGGGCCCGGCGCCCGGGGCACGGACCGGGCAATGGCTGAATGGCTGGCGGGTTGGGGATCGCTACTGATCCTTCCTGCCGTCCGGCTGGGTCGGGGTTGGGGAGACGACGACTGCCTGTTCTCCGCCGTTGCCCGCCGGGTTGCACGTACGCGAGGGGCGAAAGTGGTGGATTGCGCTCGCGCAGCTTTCGGTTTGGCTTGGCTAGAAAGCCGCCAAGATAGGCGATAGTTTTCAGAGATGCGGTCCCATATCGAGTTCCGATCCCAGGCGTTGCTCGACGGGGATTCCAATGATGGCGGATCCCGTGGTGAGAGCGTGGCGAGATTGCTTTCTGAGCAGCTTGCGAAGCACGGCTACGTCGTGAACGGCGTAGCGCCCGAAGATTGGGGTTGGCGTGTCGATCTGAGCAATGTCGCATTTCCGCTCTGGATCGGCTGCGGACACTATGAAGAGTATCCGGACGGTCACCTGTGCTTCATCGAGCCGTCGAAGCCTCATGTACGCCATTGGCTGAAACGAGTCCCGACCAACGGCGTAACCGAGCCTCTCGCGACCGCAATCGAACAAGTGCTGCGTGCCGACTCGAGAATATCCGACCTTCGCTGGTGGTCTGGGGCAGAGGCCAATATCGGGAGAAGCTGACCTTCGGCATCGGAAAACACAACAGGCGCGGGCTACGACTGCTTCTGATCCGCCCGATAGCCGCAGGTCGGCTTTCAGGCGATATGCGCGAAGCGGCGAGCCTCTTAACGGCGAAGACTGGGTGGTTTGCCGACCGGCAGCTTCTCTTCGCACTGTCCGGCAAAGCTGCCGTCTTTTCTCAGATCAACCTAAGCGCCGTCACGACCGTATCGCCGAGCTATGCGCTCTGGACGCTGAGGGATGGCCTTGGCTGGGTCGAGTTGTACGACCTTTGCGCCGGAGCGCCGCATCGTTGCCACGACTTCTGGCCAGTTCTGGTCGGACACCGCGATATAAGCAGTTACCTTCGATAGGGATCGATCCGGCAGTTTCGACATTACCTTTTTGAGAACGGACACAAAATTGGCCTCCGAAAGCGATGCCAGCGCTACCTTATCCGCATAGCTTTCGGTCAGCGCGTCGTGGACCCACGTCTCCGAGACGGCATAATCATCTGCACCAGGAAGACGGAGAACGGTGGTGGAGGGCGTTTCATCGTCACCAATCAGCCGACCGACGGCCTCGCGCAAATAGTCGTGCCATTTGCGTTCGGCATTAGTTTTCGGACCGAGAAGCGGAGCAAGAAACGCCGCCTTTGCGGATGCCTCGTAAGCGACCTGCGCAGCAAGAACCTTGCGGCCCGTTGTCTGTGCAGCATCCCACGCGCCCGAGTCGTTTGGCGATACGCTTCCGTCCAGGAGGTCGACCGCAATGTCGATCGTGGCAGGATCGGACACGAAGTCCTCCGAAGGGATCACGACCGGAATGATTACCTTCTGACCGTTGGACGAGAAGCGTGGATCGCCCCGCCACTGGATAGAACTAACGGAATGGGGCAGCGCCTTGATGTAGTCGGCTGGGACGATGCCGGACAGGGCGAGTGCACGAACCGTCTTGCCCCCTGCACCGTAGATTACCACGGCGTGAGGCCCGTAGCCGGTGCCATGCCAATCATCGAACGTGACCGCATATTCGCCATCGTCTCGAACGAGCGCCGACACCGGGGCGACGTCGTTCGCAATTTGATGTTCCCAGACCACTTGCCAGCGCCGGTCTACCAGTCGCTCCAGTCGTGCGCTCGCAACCGGTGATCCGCCTTTTTTCTGTCCGGCGGGGTCAACATTTTTGACCTTGTCGTCGAAATAGCCAAGCTGGCTCTTGAGATCGCGCGGACTGATCGTGATGCGGGCGTGGCCGGCGCAGGACGTGTAGGTGGTGGTCGTCGGCAACATCCAACTATCGGCGCAGGAGGGCGACGGCGCGACAA
>Ga0255338_1001219_pt1 | contig 52048 bp, 47 predicted proteins | sample MeOH1_35cm_T4_19_FD_203715 | JGI IMG/M metagenome (GOLD analysis project Ga0255338, IMG submission 203715) | Sandy soil microbial communities from University of British Columbia, Vancouver, Canada - MeOH1_35cm_T4_195 | ecosystem: Engineered > Artificial ecosystem > Sand microcosm > Unclassified ... | reverse complement strand
TAAAGAGAGAGGAAATCTATCTTCAGGAGCAATATGAAAATGAAGAGGTGGCTTACCAACTGATCGGTGCAAAGATCTACGATTACAACTTCCACCGGCCCAATCAAGGCAATGGCGGCTTTGCACCAAACTCGGTTCATCATCAAGGCCGTTACGAGCTTATGAAGCGAAGAGACAGGGCTAGACAGAAAGCCCAAGAACTGAGAAGAAAACACTGGGAACAGGATCAGTCACCTTCAAACACAGTGTTGACTTAAACTTCAGCCCACTCTGTGCGGGGGTTACTCGGACAGGACAAAACTCTGATTATCGGAATTATTGTTTGTTGAAAAGTTGGAACTGACTTCAGAAGTGGATGAACGTCGACCTGTAATAGACTGGATTATAGATAGAAGAAATATAAATCCACCTATTGCGAGAATTAGTCCTATCAAAGTCATTAATCACCTCAAGAATTGTATCGGCAATAGCAACTTGGCACTCAACTAAGATTCTTTACGGACTAGACTATGGGCATGCGGAAATTGACTGCGAAAATCAATTAAAGGCCATTTATTTGGTCGGCAGCCGCCTGACCATTTCAGGCTATAAAGAGAACGGACCATTATTGATGCCATTCGAAGGTCCAATGATAGAGGAGATTCATTAGAACGCATTTGGTTAGAAGCTTGGCACTTTGTCGAGCTCACGCCGGCAGAGTGCCAAGAGATTAAAAGGGAGACTGTCCTTTGAGGCCAATGTCCTCAGGATTCGCAACAAAGATCAAGTGGTCGGTCCATTCCCCGTATTCAAACCAATATCGTCGCTTGATACCCTCCCTGTGCATTCCAATGGCCCTTGCTAAACGAACTGATTTGCGATTGTCGAGGTTGATGGCAGCTTCAAGTCGATTCAGCTTTAAATGTTTAAAGCCGATTTTCAAACCCGCTGCCGCAGCTTCTTGCCCATATCCACAACCCCAGTAGCGATTGTAAATAACGTAGCCGAAGTTCGCGAACTGGTGAGAGCCGCGGACAAAGACATTAATATCAATGGCTCCAACAAGGTGACCGCTCTTTTTCTCGAAGACGCCAAACCAATAATAGTCATCGGTTTTGGCAAGTTTAGCATGCCGAAGCATCAACTCTTTAAAATAAGCCTTCGAGCATTGCCGCGATGGTTTCGGCCCCTCATCCCACTTGCTTTGAGCAGGCAGACGATGAACCCAGCAGTCAAACCAAACTGGATAATCGGAGACCTTCAATGGGCGGAGAGTCAGCCTTCGTGTTTTTACTTCAGGCCTCCTCATCGTGTGGCCTCCACGGAATAGATCCATTCTTCCATGGTGCGAAAGCGATCACATTGATGCTTTTCGAAAAGACGTATCATAGAAATATTGGTGGCTCCGGTGCCGCCATGATATAGTTTCGCACCGCTTTCCTTCATAACCTTAAAGCTATAGCGATGAACCCACTGACCTAGATGATGGTGTCGCCACTTCGGTGCAATCCCCATATAGGAAATCCGCGACCATCCTGTTTTTGGATTGATTTGAACGACAGTAAAAGCTGCGATTTCATCTTTTAAGAAACCCACGTGGATGCAATTCAGGCCAGCCGTTAAAACGGGATCGTGCAAGAAATCCTGAATAAACGAGAGCGGGTCCTCGTTGGGATCGGTGTCGGGATCTCCTTCGGCGACAAGTTTCAAAGTCTGTGCAATATCCTGTGGTGTCCATGAAAGTTCTAACGCCGATTTCCAGCGCAACGGTGAACCGGCATCTTCTGGAAGCTCAGAGACTGCCTTCTGAAATTCTACTCTTTCATTTTTAAATGTGAATCCTAGTGGCGATAACCACGGTCTGATTTCATCTGAAAACTCATCGCGAACTAAGCGAAAGAGAATTTGCTTCGCTTGAAATGATTCCGCGTCCTTAATTAAATTTCCGAACGCGCTCCTCAGAGGCATCAAAGATTCTTTTGCCGTGATTTTAATTTTCAGTCCGTAGACGTCGGCCCACAAATGCTCAAGCGAGACGGCATCCCGATTCTCTCCCAGCAAAATTTTTTTAAATTTATTTTCATTGCTCATTACTTGAGCCCCTTTCTGGAAATTCCACGTTGGCGTGCCTCGATGCTCAGTTTCTTCCAAATCTTTCGGTCCTCTGACAGCAAAGCCTTGTTTTGCCTCCGTAGCCCGTGTCGGACTTCAGCCTCAAGCTTTTGATAATTCCACCACCGTTCTTCGGAGAGGAGTTTCCTATCTAATGCCTCTTTAATCGCACAACCTGGTTCCGTTTCATGCTGGCAATTACTAAAGCGACAGTTCAAAATCATTTCTTCGATATCTGCGAACTGCGCTTTAACTCCATCTTCATGGTTTAAGAGCTGCAACTCTCTCATGCCCGGAGTATCAATGACCAATCCACCATATCTACTGACGTACAGAGAGCGTGAAGTTGTTGTGTGACGGCCTTTGCTATCGCTTTCGCGAACGTCTTGAGTTTTGATTTGCTCCTTTCCAATTAAAAAGTTGATGAGCGTTGATTTTCCGACACCTGACGAGCCGACCACGACAGAAGTGGCTCCCGGTTTCAAATAGTCACGAAGGAAACCAGCGCTTTCAAAATACTCTTTTGAGAGGTGATGAACTCTAAGGCCAGGAAATCGAGCCTGAACGTCATCAACAATCGAGCTAATCTCATCGCCACAGATGTCCGCTTTCGTTAACAAAATGACAGGAGTTGATCCCGACTCAAAGGCCACGGCAAGGTAGCGCTCGATTCTCTGAAAATTTAGGTCACGGTTCGCCGAAGTCGTGATGAACATGTAATCGACATTTGTGGATAGGATTTGCTCATCGGCGCTGGAACCGACCTGTTTTCGTTGAATAACGCTTTTCCTCGGTAGAATCTGATGGATAATGGCTCGATCAGACCCATTCAAGGCATCGACCAATACCCAGTCGCCTACAGCCGGAAAATCAGCGCGTACTTTTGCGTTAAATTGTAATTTGCCACTAATGGATGCCCACGTGGACTTTTCAAAATCTGTTTGAACCCGATAGAGGTTTTTCTCCTCACAAATGACTCGGGCCGGGGTCAATAATTTAAAATCCAGGTTGGAAGTGCGACTTTTAAAAAAGTCGTCCCAACCAAAAAGAAACAAAAATTCCTTCTCGGAATTATGCATGAAAACTCCTTAAGTTAATTTCAAAACGAAAAATGACTTAAGGGCCTAGATTTTTGCTGAAACTATTTGATTAGTTTTGGTGCGAAAGAAGGCCCTTGATTGCGAATTGATTTTTCATAGGAACCTCCTTTAGTGAATTGGCAGCATTCGGCTGCTTTTTGTAACTTATGAGTTTTGATCGAATTGGTCAAGACCTCTACAAATTTTTCTAGGGAACCCAGCCAAGGGCCTACTCAATAGACCCCGCTCCTCCAACCCTTCGGTGTTAATGTCTGGTACCCATCTTGAACAAAGGCCGTTAACTGGAGAACCGTTCTCCCCGTGGAGAACCAGTTTTAAAACTAAAAACTTGTTCTCCACGAAACTTCGGAATATACGTTATATCAACCAGTTAGCGTAACGGAGCCCTCGGCTAAACTGGTTCGAAGATCGTCCACTAGGGGGCACCATTTGTCATTCTTTTTGAATCCCTTTTTTTTAAAAAATTAGGTAATTGAGGCGAGAGAGTCTGCCAGTGTGGGGGAGTACGTTCGGTCGGGATTACGCACAAAAAGCCAGTGGTTTTGAGGCCCGCTGGCTTTTCAGTAAGTTCTGAGCGCGTCGTTATAGTAATTGAAATCTCTGAGGTCACCATGGTCCGTAGCCTTAAAGGCGGGCCACCCGGATTTTTATACCTGGACCATGCTCCCAAAATAGCAGAAAATTTGGGAGTATGGTCCGGAGACTGGCTATACCTATTTGCTCTCCCGCGTCTTGAGAAGATAATCCAAAACCTGGATCTTACGCCCCTGGCGGTCTTTGGCTTCTGATATCAAAGGAATGGCGTGACCGTGGTCGTCTGTCAGCGAACTCAGGCGGGTTTGTAGGGAGATTTCCGAAAGGCGGTCCCGTATGGGCATAAGTTCTCCCGCGTCGGTTTTGCCATCACCGTTTTTATCAAACCACAGTTGTAAGTCCTTCATCTCCTTCGCGTCGAGGAGGTTGTTTTTATCCTTATCGAAGAGGGCCAGGGCCGCAAAGCCGTTGGCCGCGAAGATGCCTTTTGCGACTTCGGTTTCAGAGCCGAAAAGTTCGCGCCCGCTGTCGATCTGCTTGTTGCCATTCAAATCGCGGACGATCCAGGCCACGTTCTGATTAGCCTGTGGCCAACCCACTTTTAAGTTCTGGCCGGGAACCAAGTTGAAAGTCACACCCTTCTCAGCGGAGGTGAGGCGGGGGAGGCTGTCCGTAAAGTTCACCAAAAGAGGCGTCACGCGCTCATCACAGAGATTCCCGATTTTTAGATCCTCCGGCGTTAAATCCTGGGGGCCGCGGCGGGACTGGAATCCCAGAGTCACGAGAAAACCGCCGTCGGCTTTGAGGGCCTGGTTCTGGAAGTAATTGGGCGTGGTGAGGGGGCGGATCACGTCCTCGTCATAGCGGATGCCACGGGGAAGGTAGCTGGAACTTCCAAGGAGGGCTCCCTTGGTGCTGATCACATAGATGGCCAGGTGCGGGTATTTCTGTTGCAAGCGGTTTAACTTTTCGCTGTCGACTTTCAGTACGCTGCTTCTCTGGTGGAGAAGAGGGTGAATCACCCGGTCGTTCATTCGTGCGGTGGGAATATCAAGAGTCACGGACTCTTCGCTGTTGATGGCCTTAAACAGGGCTTCCTGGATGAGCCAGGGGTTGCCCGTTTCGGGCGCAAAGACCCGGGCATCGGGGCCTAGGACAATCTTGAGCGGGGCTTCCGCAGCTTTATTGTGAGGCATGTACACGGCGGAATCCAGGGTTCGGGCGCTGCACACCCGGTGCCACAAAATCCGTACATCTTGGGTGGAGGCCGGTGCGGTCATGCCGGAAGGGGACGCCATCAAGGCGGAAGAGAAGAGGACTGTTCTAAACAGGGTTTTCATGAAAGACTCCTTTGGAGAATGAGAGTTGGAACCTGTCACCAAAGATCCTTCAAAGAACATACCGGCGAAAAAAGCTTTGATTTAAGCAAGCCTTTCGCAAACAGAGATGCAAAGTTTAAGACAGATGACGAATCCTGCGGCCGGGGATAGGCTAAATAAATATATTTTTATGGGCCCTCAAGGGAAGAGTCGACTCATTTGCAAAGTCTGATAAACTTGATTTTATGAAGAAGCTTGTAAAATATCAGATGTTTTTGGGAGAGCATTGTGAGACCACGGCCACGGGAAATCTGCTGGCGCAAATTGGAATTCATTTGTCGGAACCCATGCTTTTTGGCTTGGGCGAGGGGCTGGGTTTTATTTTTTTGAATTTGAAGTCTTTTCCCCTTCCCTTTGTGGGGGGAAGGTCAAAGCCCTTTGAACTCACCCAGACCCTTTGTGCAAACTTGAACCTGAATCTTGATGCGAGGGAAACCTCCTCAAAAGCAAGGGCCTTAGAAAACCTGATGACGCCTTTGCAAAACGGCCAGTGTATTGGCTTGCAACTGGATTCCTATCATTTGGACTATTTTGCTTCAAAGATTCACTTTGCTGGTCACTGTGTCGCAGCTTATGGTTTTGACGACAGGGATTTGTATGTGGTGGATACAAAACAACAAGGCTCAAGACAGACCTGCTCACTAAAAAATATTGAAAAAGCAAGGTTCGAAAAAGGATCGATGGCGGCCAAAGCCCGGTCTTGGACGATTTCCACCTCAGGAAAAAATCTGAGTTTGGCACCGGTTTTAAAAAAAGCGATTCCATCAAATGCGCGAAAGTATTTAAAACCGCAGTTTAAAGGAATGGGGTACTTGGGGATTGAGAAGCTGGCCAAGTCCCTTCCCTCCTGGCTGGAGCTTGCGAAGAACCCCGAAGAGGATTTAAAGCTGGCGGCTCTTTTGCTGGAGAAGGCGGGGACGGGGGGATCTGTTTTCAGAAACTTCTACCGGGATTTCCTGGGGGAAAGTGCGCAGCATCTTAAGAGCCGGAACCTCTCCGAAGCGCAGAAGGTCTTTTCGGAGATCGCTGATCAATGGAACGAGGTCGCCGGACTGATTCAACGCTCGGGCGAGACTCTGTCAGATGATCCCCTCATAAGGGCGGCAAAGATCTGTGCCGCCCTTTCCAACCGGGAAAAGGCGGCCATGGAACTCCTTACGGACTTGTAGCAAAAACCTGGAACTCATTCAGAGAATAGCCCCAGGGCGTGGCGCGCTTGGTGCCGTACATGCGGATATAACGGCCAGAGCCGGAAAGACCTGTGATTTTCTCGGTGCCGCCTTTGCCATTTTTTTGTGTGTAGATCGTGGTCCAACTGCGGTTGTCGTTTGAAACCTGGATCTTATAGACACTGGCCGCCGCATCCCAGATCAAGATCACAGTCTTAATCTGCATCACCTTGCCAAGGTCAATCGAAATCCACTGCGGGTCGACGCCCTCTTTGCTTCCCCAGCGGGTTTTTTTATCCCCATCGACCGCTTTTGGAGCCGTGAGTTTGGAGTTTTCGATCGAAGAGGCCGTGGCCGTCTTGCCTTGAGACACCAGCACCGGACTGGTGGAAGGTTTCGGCGTGGGCGTCGGAGTCATCACGGGAGTCGGGGTCGGAGTCATCACCGGAGTTGGAGTGGGAGTGGATGTCGGTGTCGGTGTCGGCACCGGAGTGGAGTCCGGGGGCAGAACGTCGCCGCCGGGCAAACTCAGAGTGTAGGTTTTAGGAACAAGGCCGGCATCGGACAAGGCCACTAAATAGATTTTATTCGGAGCCGTGAAAATCCCATCAATCCCCATATATTGCCAGAGATAGGAATCCTGGACTGTTGCCACCTGGGTCACCGAAGACGCCGTCACTTCGAGCGCCATCAAACCACTGGGGTACGTCGGGGAGAGGACCATTGCATGGTCCTTGTAGCTGCCAAGAATCTGTTGGGACTCGCGCACCAGCCCCAGAGGCAGAGAGGTGTTTTTAGAAACCACCTGTCCTTGCGGATCCAAGAGATAGGCGAAGCCACCGCCTGAAACATACGCCCCCAAGACCAGGAAGCGGTCGACTTGTGGGATGTAGCTGATGCTGTAGTGATAATAGTGAACATTGGTTTCCAGGCGGACCGGGGATTTTACGAAACTCCCTGTGGCGGGGTCCAGGACTGCCACCATCAAATCACTATAAGTCTGATTGCTGATATATCTTTGCCAGAGAAGGGCCGCGCGGGTGGATGAGCCCGCAATCATCGGCCACCAATCCCGTCCGCCGGTGGCCACGCTCACGGAGCGCAGACGGTTTCCTTTGGAATCATAAACTGCGGCAATCACATCTTTACCGCTGCCAAGTCCACAGACGCCGCCCCCGTCGATCCAATCATCGGCATAGAAAACCACAAACTGATTGCCCACGGCGGCGACGTGGCCGGAGTGGCCCCCATCATAAACCATCTGCGGGTAGGGTTTAACCCCTTTTAAATCACTGTCATAGACGCCGTAGCGTTGGGCGACCTGGTTGTTGGTGTTCCAACCATCTTCGTTGGTGATCATGATATGGCCGTCGGCTGAAATCGCCGAACTGGCGGGTTCCTGGGCCTCACTCTGCGAGATCAGGGTGGTGGGGTGGATCACCGGATTGGCAGGGTCAATGGCGGAGGAATAAATATCATGGGTCCAATTCCCGCTCGCCGCGCTCGGAGGATTCCCTTGGCTGGACCAGATCAAATAATATTGGCCATTGGGGCGGCGGATGAGATCAATGCCATGCTGGTACTCGCGTAAATCCACGTCACAGTTGTCAGGATCCTGCTTGGCGCTGTGAGTGGTGGCTTTAATCGCACTGGCGAAGTCCAGGGAGTTTGTGCCGTCCGCGGTGATTTCAGCAGAGGCCCCATTTTGATTGTCATTCGGATTCAAACCATTCCGGGCGCAGTTCTGATAGGCAAAACCCAGCGTCAGGCCCAAAGCGCCCGCAACGGCGGCTTTCATATTTATTGATCTCATAAACTCCCCTTATATCTAAATAATGGCATATTTTAGCAAATTTTTAGAGGGGTAAATGCGGATCTCCCACCTCGGCCTAAAAAGAGCGTTCGCATTGGGGCAAAATGAGTCAGTCCCCATGTCTCGATTTGAGAGGAGAGCGCCCGCGGAGCCTTTGGGACCCCGGGACTCACCACAACGGATCAGAGATTTTTTACCTTGTGAAATTTAAAATTCGTCATCGGAGTAGAATATTTCAAGAAAACTTTTCCGCGTGTCTTAGACCGCACTTGCTTTTTCGCAGGAATCGCTCCAGGAAAGTACCCCATGCGCCGGACTTATTTTAAGCTGAAGCCAGAGATGAGCCGATTTCAGGAGGTAATATGAAAATCCTATTTTCATTGGCGATTCTACTTTTGGGTTTGATTCCGTTTCATGCCCACGGAATGCCTCCGGATGATCTTCTGCAAAGAATCCTCTCGCAAGGGGTCCCCGAAGACGCTCTTCTCCGTCTGATGAAATTTATGGATGAAAATAAAGGGCGTGGCTTTCCCCAGGAGGTTTATATGTGCCTGGGAAAGGATCCTGCCAGTGTCGTCCCCTGCAATGAATCCAAACGAATTCCCATCACGAAGACCGTCGTCCTGGAAAGCCCGGAAAACGTCGCCATTGTCGACTACGGCGCTGCCGCCACGGAGTACCGCTTTTTCCTGATCAATCTTCTGACCGGCGACGTGACCAGGTATTACTCCGCCCATGGCATCGGGAGCGGAAAAGACAACTTCGCTTTCCGCTTCAGCAATCTCAAAGATTCACGGCAAACCTCTCTCGGCATTTATCTGGCCGGGGAGGTGTATCGGGGGCACTACGGGAACACGCTGCGCATGTATGGCCTTCAGGGGTCGAATGACCAGGCTTATAACCGGGACATCGTTTTGCACGGGGCCTGGTATGTCAGTGACAAATTTATCAACTCCAGAAACCCCACCACGGGTCAGAGGTACGGGCGCTTAGGCTTAAGCTGGGGTTGCCCTGCGGTTCCCCTGGAATCCGTCGACAGGATTATTCAGACCCTGAGCAATGGGGGCCTTATTATGCATTACCGCGACTCTTTGATGGAAGAGGCCCTCTCGGGGCGGGAAGTCCGCGTTCCTAACCCCGGCTTTAAGTGAGCCCGCCGTTGTCTAATCATTAAACATTCGCAAAAATTATTCTTGTCCCCAGGGGATCCTCGGGGGAATTTTGTGGTTTCCATTGAAAAATGCCGTAAACAAACGTATTTGATATAAAGTACAAGCACTTTATAAGGTGGTATGAATTTATGGATTTATCAATCTTCCTCAAAGACAGGCGCATCAAAGCGGGTTTGTCCCAAGCGGATGTCGCAAAAAAATTAGGTTATACAAGTTCCCAATTCATTAGCAATTGGGAGCGGGGGCTTTCGAAGCCCCCCGTCGCCACTCTTCGCAAACTGGCGGACCTCTATGGTGTTTCGTTAAACGAGATTTTTGATGTCGTCTTGCAAAACACCATTGAGGAAGTGAAGGCCGATTTTAAGGAAAAGTTCTTTAAGCAGGGAAACGGCAAGTAAGCCTTCCGGTGGAGTCAGGAGACGAAGATGAGGTTTGAAGTCCTTTTCCCGGTACAAAATCGTCACGTCCGGTTTTTACTCGGCCAGTATCTTGCCCGCAAAAGAGTCGAGCAGGGGCTGTCGCCGGAGGAAGTGGCTTTTAGGACCGGCCTTTCTCCGCGGATTTATAAAACGATCGAAGGCGGCCGGAAGAATTTGGACGCCGATGTTTTTTCCGCCATCCAAGACGTCCTGCCCTTGGAAGAGGCGGATTTGCGGGAGCTGCGCAGAATCGCAAGCATCCGCTATGTCAACGATCTTTCAAACGCCATAGGATTCAATTATCCCATATGAAAAATACAAGCGATTCCCCCCTCTATGAATCACAGCGATTGCGCCAGCTCGTGCGCGAAATTGGCTTTCCATTGAATCGCTTGCCGGAGATTTTACCTCTGGGAGCCGAGGACTGCATGAACTGGTGGTCCGACCGGAATATCAGATTGAGCGCCCCGCATAAGGCGTTTCAAAATCTTGGGAGAATTATAGGAATTGCGGAGGATCAACTTTATCGCGGCGATTACAACCGGGATCTGGCGCGGAAGCACCTGCTGGGCGATCATCGCGCCTTGCCGGGCCGTTACCAGGACAATCAAAACAGTTTTGTCAGGACCTCCGAGCATATTATCCGGTATGTGGTTCTGACCCGCGGGCAAGCCTTTGTGGATTGGATTCTTTCCTGCCTGAATGTTTCACCCCTGATTTATCAGAACCCCGGAGCTAAGATCAATCTGACGTATTTCTCGGATCTGTTGGCGGTCCTGGCCAAAAACGGTTTTCAGCAGGAGGAACTGGATACTTTGGCCAGTGTCATTTTCCTGAGTCTGCAAAAAACCCCTTTGGGAAAGCACTTCAAGATTTCCGAGAACTTCTTTGAAATCTATAAGACCCTGGCGGAGAATTTCGATTACTTTGACAGCAATTTTGAGTACAAAAGCCGCTTTGTCGGTCGAAAGTACATTTTAAATACCACTTTGCCGCTGAAGGATCACTCCCAACTCAAGGGGAACCCTCAGGATGTGCAGCGGCTTTTGCGTTATAGGCATATTTTATTGGCCTGGTTTCCGTACCTGGCAGGAATGAGCCCCTTGTACCCCCAAGCCGAGGTTTTCCACTCCGCGGACGTGGTCAAGTTGCAGTACGAATTTGACCTGACCACCATCAGCAAGCAGCCTAAGACGCTTTCCGTAATTTAAGCGGAGCCGTGTAGAGATCCTGGGCAAAGACGGAAAAAGGGACCCAGTGTTCACCCAGCTCCTCTTTGGGGAAGACCTCATAGGTCTCCGCGATGAGTTCATGATACTCGGAATAAACCTTGGAGAAATGAGCCAGGTTAAAGTTTTCCATCAAGATCAGCATATGGGGTGCCTTCACCGCCGGATGTTCAAAAATCATCCCCTTGGGCATGGAGCCAACGTGTTCCAACCAGCGGGACGCGTTGTAGGTTTCATTCGTGCAACCGACAAAGTGGTCGCCCCCGGTTCTTAAGATATGTGTGCAGACCATCAGATATCCCAAGTCTGAAAGATTCAGGCCGGAGTTTTTCTTGGAATAGGCGGGATCCACAAACCAGGCGTTGCAATCAATAATCTCCCGGTGTTTGGCTTGGAATTTGTGGAAGGCCTCCTGCAAGGGTGACTCCAGACGGGGAATGAGGCTCATTAAAGGGGTCTCAATCGCATGTGTCTGGGCCCGGGTTTGAAAAGTGGTTCTAATGGCAAAGACCAATTTAGGGTCCAGAAGCTCGGTGGTGTCATAGATGAGATAGTGGGTTCCGATCATATCGTGTTTGTCGGTCACAACATAATGGGGATCCGTCCGCAGAAAGTTTTTTTGCTTTATAAAAACCACGTCTGAGAGAATTTTTTTTGCAATGGGGTTTTCTAATTGGGCTTTGGCGTTGTCGATGATGACCATACGAAACTTGCTCATCTTGTCCTCCGATGGATGAGTTTGTTTTCGGTTGACGGCAATCTCTGCAATAGATGAAGAGACGCAAACTGGACGTGTTTAATTTTTCCGGCGGAGATCCCCTGAACAGTCCTCAAGTCCCCGCTGTTCGTTTGTAATTCGGAGCAGAAAATTCAAACGAAGTGTTCGGTCGTACGGGACTTGGCTTGAATAAAATTTGGAAGGCCCTCGGACCCCAGTTATAGTGAGCTTAAATGATGAAGGGTCCAACAGAGAATTTAACCATTAAAGATTGGCAGTATGAAAGATACAGCTTTCACTCCGCGGTCTTAAAGCAAGAACTTCCGTGCGGCTTTTTCAGAAGCAAATCCGCAGGGCCGATCCATAAGACGCTTTACCTTTTCCACGGCGGAGGCGGGGATGATGCGGAGGCGGTTCAAGCGGGGCTTTTGCCACTTTTTGCGCAAGTGCTGAAGGCGCGCTCCTTGCCCTTGCAGCAGATCCAGTTCGTGTTTCCTTTCATTGGCAAAAGTTTTTTGCATGCGCATCCCCATTCGTCCTCAAGGTCCTTTTCTGATTATTTTCTCAACGACCTCATCCCCGTTGCGGAAAAAAAGACGCGCACTTCGCCCGAAACCCGTTTTATCGGGGGCTGGTCCATGGGGGGACAGGCGGCCTTAAATATGTTCCTGCGGTTTCCGGAGCGCTTTGGCGGTGTCGGAGCCCACTTTCCCACACTCATTGATTTTGACTATCAGGATCCCACCCAGCAGCAGGCCTACGCTCGCCGCCAGAAGGTCAACGGAGCGATGCTGCAGATTTTGCTGGCGGGGTTTCAAAATGAGTTTGTGGATAGGGACGACTTCCTCCGCCATGACCCTTTGTTCTTGGCAAGGACCACAGAAGCTTCCGCCTGGGCCGGAAAGAAGATTTATTTTGATGTCGGGACCGAGGATGAGTTCGGCCTTTCCGAGGGGGCCCGCGTTTTGCATGAAATTTTAATGCAAAAAAGCGTGATCCATCACTTTGAAGTCGTGCCTCATGGGCGGCACGATGCCCCTTTTCTTCACAAGCAAATCGGCAAAATGCTCCACTATCTTTTTTAAGGGGTCGAAGCGAGGAGCTTTTTGAGTTTGTAGCGCTGCGGGACGGTCCCGAAATACTCGCGCAGGCGCTGCTGCAGAGAGGATTTCAGGGGGCTGAGATCCACGTTCCACCCTTTGCTCAGTTCCCCGGTTTCCACAAAGCGGACAATGACGGGAACGATGATCGCGGACAAAAGATCCGAGGCGCATCCCAATTGCGAGGCCGGAACATTGTCTTGAGTGAGCAAGTCCTCAATCAGCGCTAAAGAGTGCGCCGGCACCGCCGAGAGGGGAACAATGGAAAACAAGACTTTCATGGGATGGCGGGAAGCGAGGGCTTTCTTATAAGCCCCCGCGAAGATCTCAAGATCCGGGTTTCTGTAATCATAAGAGCGCCCCCATTGGCGAAACCCGATGTCGAGCGCGGTCAGGACGGGCCTTTCAAGGCCCTTTGCGAATTTGTGCAATTGCAGTTTCATGGTGATTCCCGAAGAGGAAGTCACATCCACCGCGTCGATAACGATATCAGCCCAGCGCACGGAATCTTCGATGTTTTGCGGGGTGATTCCCTCGGGAAAACAGATAACGCTGGCGGAGGGATTGATGCGGCGGAGGCAGTCAGTATGGAATTGGGCCTTGTTTTGCCCGATGTTTTCAATAAAGGCATGCTGGCGGTTGAGATTGGTGAGTTCATATTCGCCGTTATCGGCCAGAATAAAATTCTCCACGCCAAGGCGGGCCAGGGGCTCAATGCAGGCTCCGCCGGTGGAACCGCAACCGGCCACGAGGACTTTCAGCGCGCGCAGGGCGTTTTGAGTCGCCGGCGGAATAAAATGAAAATTTCTCTTTGTGAGGGTCCGGTAAAACTCCTCTTTATCTTGGGGGTAGGCGAGCGCTTGGACTTTATATCTTGCGGAACTCATAAGTTTCACTCCGATGGGAAGAGGCCGTTTCAAAACTTATACTAAATCAAGTTTATGGCAAAAATATCGTTTTTCTCGCATCTCTGGTCTTAGGGCTTGCTCTTCGGCGGCTGGCGTTTGCCAGGAAAAGAGGCAAGGCCTTAAATGGACTTGCCAAGCAGGGGGATAAAAAGTTTTATAAAAGTATGAACACCCCTCTTCGCGCTCTCACCTTGATGTCTTTTCTATGCTTAGCCGCCTGTGATAAACCTCCCCAGGCCATGACAGGACGAAAGATTTCCCAGCCAGTGGATCAAGATGGGTCCCAGCAAAAGCCGGATCCTAAGAGCGGAAAATACATCGAGAAAATCCAAGCCTTGCAGGTGCAGTATCCAACCCAGGATGAAAACGAGTTTTTAAATTCCATGGAGTTGCAATTTAACGGGGAGGAAAAGGCTCTCTATAGCTTTTCCTATGCCCCGGACAAAAATGGCAGTCTTTATTTTTCCGTGGCCCACACCCGTTTGCTTTTGCACTCCTGCTCCAAACCCGTCGAGCGCACCGTCAAGGTCCGGATTTATTGGCAGGAAGTGAAAAATGAAAAGCGCGTGGTGCTGGACACCTTTAAAGGAAGCATTCAGGAGTTCCTTTTTTCCGGCGGGAAACGCTACATTCTCAGTTATGTCCTGATGGATTTAAAAGAATTTTCGGATTGCAAATCCGCGACTCTGAAGTTTGCGTCTTTTTTGAAAGACTACAAATAGCCGGTAGTGACAAGGCTTGGCCGCTCTAGAAAGATTCCGCAAAGCCTTTAAAAAGCCACGGCGCCAATGGCGGCACAGAGAAGAACCACAAGCCACGAAGGCGCTTTCCAAAAAACTAAGAGAGCAAAAGCCGCAAGGCCCAGGCTGAAATCCCGGGCATTCAAAATCGCACTGGTCCAGACCGGGTGGTAAAAAGCGGAAATCAACAATCCCACCACCACCGCGTTGATTCCACTCATGGCAAATCTCATGGATTGGTGCTGGCGTAATTTTTCCCAAAACGGCAACACTCCCAAGATCAGCAAAAACGAGGGAAGAAAAATCGCCCCTAAGCAAAGAAGGCCGCCCCAAAGCCCCGAGGGGGGAACGGACGCCACCGCCCCCAGATACGCGCTCAGGCTTAGAAGCGGTCCGGGAATTCCTTGGGCGGCGCCATAGCCGGCGACAAAGTCGCTTTGACTGACCCAGCCGGGGCCCACCACTTCATTTTTCAAAAGGGGCAAAACGACGTGGCCTCCGCCAAAAACCAAAGACCCCACACGGTAGTAACTGTCGAGCTGTCGCAGAGCGGGGTTGCCGGTGCTTTGTGCCAGCCACGGCAGTCCCAGCAAAAGCGCAAAAAAAGCACTCAAAAAAACAAGTCCCACGGCATGGGAGGTCGGCACCTGAAAGGGCGTGTGAGGCAATGGGTTTTGCGTGCGCAGGAGGAGTAAACCGCAAAGGCCCCCGGCAATCACAATCGCAATCTGCGCTCCGGCCGTGGGCCAGAGGGAGATCCAAAGAGAGGCGGCGACGGCAAGACTCAGGCGCTGACGATCCGGGCACAGTTTTACGCCAAGGCCCCAGATCGCCTGCGCCACCACGGCCACGGCCACCACCTTCAGCCCATGCAAGGCCCCGGCGGGAAGATAATCACTGAATTCCGCAACGCTCAATGCAAAGAGCATCATCAAAAGGGCGGAGGGCAGAGTAAACCCCAGCCAGGCCGCGAAGGCTCCGAGATACCCCGCCCGGGAAAACCCCAAGGCTATGCCCACCTGGCTGCTGGCGGGACCGGGGAGAAATTGACAAAGGGCCACGAGGTCGGCGTAGGCGGACTCCGCCAGCCATTTCCGCCGGACCACGAAAGCCTCATGAAAATATCCTAAATGCGCAATGGGACCGCCAAAGGAGGTCAGACCCAAGCGGAGAAAAACCCAAAATACGTCCCAAACTTTCATGGCTGGATCCTTACTCAGAGGTGGTTATTCGGAATGTTCCTGGGCGCGCCGAAAAAGCTCGTTCTTAACGGACAACCCCTGGCCCATCCGTTTGGAGACCAGGGCCCAGAGCTCGGCTTGCTCGGGGCTGAGTTGCTCCTGCAGGACTTGATGAAAAAGCATCAGCCAGCGGGCCAGAAGCTCCTCATTAAAGCCGGCGAAGAAATGTTTTACGACGGGGTTGTATTGCGAGAACATATAGGGTTTTCCGCCGAATTTGATCCACCAAAAATGAGTGAGTCTTGCAATATGTTCGGGCCAGTCGTGCACGGACTGAAAGGGAACCTGCAGGAGGGGATCCTTTTGCACCCGGTAATAGAAGGTGTCGACAACGCGGGCGATGTCGGCGTGGGTAAACTCAATGCCATTGACGCTGATCCGTTCTTCCATGCCGGGGATTAAACCCTACAAGCCAAAAACATGCAAGGGCTGGAAGAGGTTTGAAAGGTCTCCAAGGCCAAGTTGCGCGTTGCCGTTATACCCTACGCACTTTAAATCTTGATTGGCGAGGGTCCAGCAGCTCTGGAAGGAGCCAACAAAGGCCGCCGTTACGCCGGAACTGCTGACCAGGGTTGGAGTGGTGAAGCTGCTTCCGGTTTCCGCGATCTGAAACTGGGAGTTCTGCCCCCAGCATTTAAGGGCTCCGGCGCTGGTGACCCCGCAGGTGTGGTTTGCCCGGGCCGAGACTTTGCTGTAGCTCACGCCCAGATCAATTTGCGTCGGAACGCTTCGGGTGATGGTGGTGCCGTCGCCCAATTGTGAGGTGCTGTTAAGCCCCCAGCAGAAAAGGCTTCCGCTCTGGATCCCGCAGGTGTAGGACGCGCCCAAAGAAATAAAATCCATGAGGATCGAGGTGTTGACGGGGACTTTGGAGGCAGTGATCCCGAGATTTCCGTACTGGCCGGAGCTATTGTCCCCCCAACAATACAGCTGCGTGCCCAGCAGGGCGCAGCTATGGGTGTCGCCCAGGGAGATTTGCGTGGCCCCGCTGGAGATGACTTGCACGGGGCTGGGTTCCGGAGTGGTGGTGCCGGTGCCCACCTTCCCGAAAGAGGAGTTATTCCCCCAACATTGAACCGCCCCGGTGGTCATCAGGGCGCAACCATGGTCGGTGCCCAAAGCCACATCCGCCACATTGCTGGCCAGAATGGCGACCGGGCGCAAACGGGTGGCCGCCAGAGTGCCATCCCCCAAGCGGTAATTCCCATTGTAACCCCAGCACAGCAGTTTTCCGGTATCAAGAACGGCACAGGTGAAATAGTCGCCGGCAGCGATCTTGACAGCGCCACTGGGGATGACTTCGACCGGGGCGTTGCGGTTAAACTGGGTGCCATCCCCGATTTGGCCGTAAGCATTGTTTCCCCAGCAGCGCACGGCCCCCGCGCCGGTGATTGCGCAGGCGTGATAAAGGCCCACGGCCATGGTGCTCATGTTTTTTTCCACTAAGGCGGGGAGCTTCACCCGGTGATCCGTTCCCGTGCCCAGTTGTCCATTGCTGTTGCTGCCCCAGCAGCGCACCTGTTTGCTCACCCCAAAAGCCGCGCAGGTGTGGTAGGCGCCGGCGGCAAGGGCCACCACCTGAGTGGTGTAAATGTCAGGGGTGAAAACCGAGAGCGGGCTAAGGGAGTTGGCCAAAGCCGCATTTCCAAGCTGCCCAGAACTGTTATCGCCCCAACACTTGACCTCGTAGGTGCTCAGCAGTGCGCAGGTGTGGGCGTAGCCGGTCACGACGCCCGTGACTCCGGAGGCCAGGATAGTGGTGGGCGTGCGGCGGGCCGTGGTGGTGCCATCGCCGAGCTGTCCATAGCTGTTATCGCCCCAGCATTTGAGGGCCCCGGTGGTGGTGACGCCGCAGGTGTGGCCAGCCCCGGTGGCGATCTGGGCGTAGCTCACCCCGGAGTCCACCAAAGTAGGCAGTGTGATGCTGCCGGAGGCGACGCCATTGCCGATCTGCCCGTAGCTGTTATCGCCCCAGCACTTGACGTTGCCGGAGGTCGTGATGCCGCAGGTGTGATGGGCCCCCGCCGCTACTTGCGAGTAAAAAAGGCCGGGGTCGGCTTGCACGGGGGAGTTTTGTTGGGTGGCGGCGCTGCCGTCGCCCAGTTCTCCGCGGAGATTATCGCCGAAGCACCACAGGCCGCCGTCCAGGCGAAGGGCACAGGTGTGCCCCAATCCCGCCGTCAGCTGGGTGTAGTCGTTGAGCGCCCCCACCTGGGTCGGAGTCAACTTGGTCGCGATGGAGCCGTTGCCCAGAGCGCCTTTGGCGCCAAACCCCCAGCACCACAGAGTGCCGTCCGTTTTGATCGCGCAACTGTGGGATCCTCCCACGGCGGACTGGGTGTAGACATTGGCCGTGCCATCGACCCGGGTCGGGGTGGATTTGTCGATCTGGGTGTTGTCTCCGAGCTGGCCGAATTTATTGTCGCCCCAGCACTTCAGATCATTGTCGCTTTTGATCAGGCAAGAGTGAGAGCCGGACCCACCTTGTGCGAGGACGCTGGTGCCGACCTCGGGGGTTTCGTCATCAATGATGTAAATATCTTTTTGCGAGATCATGGAAATCAGCCCGAGGTGGCTTCCCACGGCGGAATCGATGGCAAGCTTGATTTTCCGCGGAACATCCACGCTTGCATTATTATAAACCGTGACATCGAAGCTGCCGGAGGTGGACCCTGCCGGAATGGTGACTGAGCTTGTGGATAAGGCGTAGTCCACACCATAAAGGGCGTTGCCCGAGGTCGCAATATGGACGGTGATGGGATAAAACGTATCGTAGTTCAGGGCCAGCTGCACGGTGGTGGTCCCGGAACTTTCCGACACCGGCAAGGTCACCGCACCCACCATCAGCACCGAAGGCGGCGAGCCCAGGATGATCAAATCCTTGGCGACACCCAAGGCCTGCGAGGCCGTCACGGCGGGAAGCCCGGGATTCAGAGCATTGCCCGCGGCATCGCCGATGACCCCGCCATTCAGAAGCAGGGCCGAGGTGCTGGTGTAGTTTAAGTCCGCCGCATTGTCCCCCGGTTGCACCACGTAGGTGAAGGTCAAGACATTGGAACCGGATCCCGAGGTGTAAACCGCTTCGCGGGCGGGCGTGGTGTTGAGCATCAGGCTGGGGGTGCCTCCAGAGGTCGTGACAACCACGTTTTCGCTGAAGTTGATCTGGACGGAGATGCTCGCTCCAGGGCCATAGATCTTATTGGCATTGGACGAAGTCACGGAGAGCACCGTCGGGGCGATGTTATCAAACTGGTAATCCACGCTGGCGCTGGAGCAGGGGGAGGCATTTCCGACGGAGTCCGCGGCTTTGGCGTAGTAGGTGTAGGTGCCGTTCGCGCCCAAGGCGGGAGAGGTCAGGACCACGGAGGTTCCGGTGGCAAGGGTGCTGGCGGCCGGAGCAATGCAGGCCGCGTCCATATACAAGGAGATGGTGTCACCGGCCACCACCGCCGAAATGCGGATTTGGGGCGAGTCCACGCTGGAGGGACTCGAGGCCGGGAAGAACAGGCTTAAGGACGTCGGAGCGGCCGGGGCGGTGGTGTCCAGCACATAGGACGCGGCCGCAGCCGAGCACGGCGAGGCATTGCCGTAGGCATCGAGCGCCTTGGCGTGGAAGGAGTAAGCGCCGTCCGCAGAAAGCGCGGGACTCACCGTGAGAGTCATTGAAGGGGCCGTCACCACGGCGGAGGCCACCTCGTTCAAGCAAAGCGCGTCTGAGTAGAGTTTGACGCTGTCATTGGTCCCCAAACCGCCCACATCCACGCTGGGGAGGGGATTGGAGTCCGGCGTGTTGATGCCGCTGGATAAGGCCACCGAGGAGGGCTCCGCCGGGGGCGTGATGTCGTAGACATAGCTTGCGGCCGTGGCGGTGCAAGGGGAGCTGTTTCCCGCGGCATCCATGGCGCGAGCATAAAAACCATAACTTCCCTCCGCCACCGCGGAACTCACCACGGTCACATCCGTGCTCGAGGCATCCATGGCGCTCCCCATAAGGACCGTACAGGCGGCGTCTTTGTACAAGAGCGCCGAGGCGCCCAGTTCCACTCCTGCCACGCGGAAGCTGGGAGTGGACGTGTTATGGGTGGTGGTTAAAAGCGTCAGGCCCGTGGGCGCTGCCGGAGGCGTGAGGTCGTAATGGTAGAGGGCTTTTTGTTTTGAGCACTCCGCGGTTTTTCCGGGAAGTCCTGAGGTGGTTTTGGCGTAGTACTCATAGCTTCCTTCGGCAGTCAGGGCCGGAAGGGTCAGAGTGTAGAGGGTGTCCGTGGGGGCCAGGGTGGACTCGTTGACCTTGCTGAGCTCCTCACAGGTGGCGGTGGTGAAGATTTCAATTTTGGCGGCGCCGCTAAAGTCAGAGACTTCCAAAACGGGGGTGGCGGAGGTTCCCCAGCTTTCCGCCGCTCCGTTCACTTTGAGCACGGGGCCCTGGGCCGAATCCCCCGTGAGCGAACGCAGAAAATCCACTTGCGGGTCTGAACCCGTGCAAGCGGTGAGCCCCGCAAAACAGAGAATGATTAAATAATAAAAGAGGCTAAATCCACGTCCGCCCATACGTCGAATTTATCGGCAGAATTAGCCACAAACTTTGGTAGAGCGGCGGGTTTTCGCCCATTCAATCGCTCCATCCCGGGACTTTCCGGGGGGAGCGGGGGGAAGTGTCTTACTCTGAGACGTTTTTCTCTGCGGGGGTGCTTTCGCATTTCACGAGGATGTACTCTTTTTGGTTGTCATCTTTGTTTGTTTCAAAAAGCATTTTCCCTTGGGGATTCATTAAGATTTTCACCGGGAACTCTCCGGACTCAGGCATCAGAAACGAATCAGCGTGAACGAGATTCTGGGGCGTTTCACAGGAGATCATGATTTTTTGCGCCTCCTCTGAATCGGGCCGAAACTTCCCGGTCACTTCCACGGGGGAGCCAGGGTTTAAGATCAAAAGGGCCACATTCGGGTCTTGTTCCAGGGTGTCCGTGGGGGCGGCAGAGGCGTCGCAGACCACGTTCAATACGTCTTTCAGAGCCGCCGCCGGTTGCGAGGCGTCTTTCTTTTTTGCCCTCTCCTCAGGAAGATCCAACTCGGTGTCCTGTCGGATCAGAATCTGGCTGCGCCCCAGGATTTTCACCCGGTCCCTTCCTTTTAAAGCCAGCTCGAGGTTGTCGGTACAAAGAACGGAGAGCCGGGAGGAGTCGTCATCCAGAAGAACATTGCGACGAGCCCGGGTGTTGGCCGTGAGCTTCACAAGATCTGATTGAGGGACCGAGGCGATTTCATCGGCCACCTTGCCGGCGATGTTTTGCGGGGGAGCAGTTCGTTGCCGTGCCTTGAGAGCCGTCTTTGAGTGATCGCTACAAGCCACAAGGCCCAGGATGGTGGTGACAGAAAGAAAGAACAGACGTTTCATAAATAGAGTCTCCTGCAGTGCATCTGATATTCAAAAGAAGGACCAAGCTCCGGGGGCCCAGGGTGGGTTTGGGCTGTTAAGCTTTTAGGCAGAAGCGCTTTTTGGCAGAGGGGCATGGGGCCTCTCCGTTTATTAGAAGGGGGGACTGTCGCGCCAAGTCCTCAGGAGGCATCTCTAAAACGCTTTTCAAGGCGATCGAGAGTCTTAATCAATTCCGAAGGTGGCCTGGGAGTATAGACCCAACGGCCCGTGGCTTCCTGCTGATTTTTCTCGATGTATTTCTGAATAAATCTAAAAGCCTTGTTCTTAACAATCGAAGTAAAGGGTCTGGCATCCCACACACGGACCTCTTGAGGAATTTTAAAACTGCGTTTGATCTTTAAAGCTAAGCTCCCGGTAACATCTCGCAGGAACTGACTCTGGCTTGTGGGACTTAAGAAGCGAATCAGGACATGAATGTGATTGGAGTTCACAGAGACCTTATAAAGCTTTGCCTGGTACTTCTTCGCTCTGGCTTCAAGCAGCTGTTGAACCCACAAACTGCGGTTGGATTTTGTGAGGGAGCGGGAGCCTGACAGCAGGCGGCTTCTCAGGATCAAATGCACGGCGCAGTTTTTACGAAAGGGCCTTTTCTTTTTCCGGTAGTTGATTGCTCCGCCGTAGACCAGTTTCCTTTCAACCAGATAAGCCTTGGTTCCTGTGCGGGTTTTCTTGAAATTAAAGGAGGTCTGCTGGCTTTTCATTTCACGGTAGGAAATAACATTTGTTTATATTGGAGTCAAATAAGGAAGAGACCATCGCTACCTTTATGCGAAGGATCTATAGAAGAGGTGTGCTTGGAGCTTTCTGAAGAACTGGCAAGTTGCTTCGCTTCAAGACGATAGCCTGACCACGTCGAGGCGGTCAGTACTCCTGAGCTTGTGGGTGCCCTCGCGGGGGCTCGTAAGAGGGCCTTTGTTTGAAGCCTCTAATGCTCCGATCACCTTCTATTAAACGGAGAGCCGGCATGGGGCCCCTAAACACATCTGCGGATAGTCAGGAAAGCGGACATTGAGATTGATCGCTCTCCAAAACGTTGAATCAGCGTCATAGCACCAGTTTTATAGTTCCTGGGAACCCTTTCGGGATTTGGTTGGTTACTTCATCCGTCAAGTATTGAATTATTGCTGAAACAGGACAGCTATTGAAACACTGCATGACAGGTACCGGGGTTCTGAGGGGCCGGCATTTGCCATCGACGCTCAAATTTAGGACCTTTTTCATCAACAGCATTCCACTTAGATAGGACCTGGCTCTCATTTAGATTTTTATGAATACTGCCAGAGTCAATAATGACCCAAGCTTTTCCGGTCCATATCACATTCGGAGGACGGAAGTCTCCAATGTAAGCTCCTTTCGCCTGAATCAAACTGACCAGTTGAGTGAGTTGTTCTAAAGCCTGCTTGGATTGAAGGTCCCCTGCTTTGTAACGCTTGATAACTTCCTCACCAGAAACTCCGGGAATCCAAGTTTTCAGGATATAGGTGTCAGCCTGAACAAGGACCTTGCTATGAGCAAGCCCCAGAGATTGCCATTCTTTTGCTTTGGCTGACTCTTGCGCCAAAGAGTCTAAGGTATCTGAAGAAGAGTCCTTGGCAACTTTCAGGGCGTAAAAAGCCCCGTTTTCGCCTTGAATTTGATAGACGATTCCTCTGCGACCCGAGGCAACCTCTTTGACGACTTTGAATTGCCTATTTTGAATGGTAACAACGTCCCCTTCCTTCATTTGAGAAGAAATGGGCTTAATTCCTTGAGTCCCAAACTTAAGAGCGGAGGATTTCGTTTTTACCGGACGAACCTCTTTATGAACATCTTGATTGACATGGTTCTTCTCAAGATATTTCTTTCGTGCCACGGGATCTTGTATTGCAATAGCTTTGCGAAGGACATCAAATTTAGCATCTTTGGTATGGGGCTGGGAAAAGGTGTGTTCAGCCAACACATACAAAGTCCTGGCATCTGGTTTCTCAATCACAAGCTTTAGTAAGTCACCCATCTCTTTGGTATGGGGCTGGGAAAAGGTGTACATAGCCAAGCGCTGCAACGTCTCGGCATCTGCTTTCTCAATCACAAGCTTTAGTAAGTCACCCATCTCTTTGGTATGGGGCTGGGAAAAGGTGTACATAGCCAAGATCCGCAAAGTCCTGGCATCCGCTTTCTCAATCACAAGCTTTAGTAAGTCATCCATCTCTTTGGTATGGGGCTGGGAAAAGGTGTATTCAGCCAAATACCGCAACGTCTCGGCATCCGCTTTCTCAATCACAAGCTTTAGTAAGTCACCCATCTCTTTGGTATGGGGCTGGGAAAAGGTGTATCTAGCCAAATACCTCAACGTCTCGGCATCCGCTTTCTCAATCACAAGCTTTAGTAAGTCACCCATCTCTTTGGTATGGGGCTGGGAAAAGGTGTATCTAGCCAAGATCCGCAAAGTCCTGGCATCCGCTTTCTCAATCACAAGCTTTAGTAAGTCATCCATCTCTTTGGTATGGGGCTGGGAAAAGGTGTATTCAGCCAAATACCGCAACGTCTCGGCATCCGCTTTCTCAATCACAAGCTTTAGTAAGTCATCCATCTCTTTGGTATGGGGCTGGGAAAAGGTGTATTCAGCCAAATACCGCAACGTCTCGGCATCCGCTTTCTCAATCACAAGCTTTAGTAAGTCACCCATCTCTTTGGTATGGGGCTGGGAAAAGGTGTATTCAGCCAAGCTCCGCAAAGTCTCGGTATCCGCTTTCTCAATCATTAAAACTTGAAGGTCTTTCTTTATTCCTGTTGCAGGAGCGGCATATAGATTTTTAACTAGGATCTTATTAATTTCTACGTCCACATTGGCATCAATCAAATTACCAATCATTTGCCAGTTGTTTTTTTTAAAAAGCTCCGGGATTTTATCATCTGGATTTTCTAAAACAGGTGCCCATTCTGGGAACTTTTTAATAAGCTCGTTCTTTTTTGAAGATGCCTGATTTTGCGAAGGCATTATTCTCCTCAAACCAAGATCTTCTGGACTCAATTTGTATTGTTCTTGGGTGTTTTTTGTGACCTCAAAAAAATCTCGAACTTGAGCTTCTGCCATCTGTTGTACTGACTTATTTTCAATTTGCAGGCGCTCTTTGATTTGGGACTTTGCGTCTTCTGAGCCACTTTGGAGCGCTTGATGGAACCACCGCGCCTGCTCTCTTTCATATTGAAACTGCGCCCGAACTTGAGGATTATTCCAAGAAGCAATGAGATCCTTCATAAAGGCTTTACTTTTTTCTTTGCTCACTGATCCATCAGAAGCCCCGTCGATAGGGCTCATAGGATGATAAGTTCCATTGATCAGTTTATAGCCGCTCGATCGATCTGTGTATCGTGGCATGTGTTCATAGCTCACGATAGAACCATGCATTTGCGACGGATCGGATTCATTAATCATAGGATTCAGATGAACAAGAAAGCTTCTTGAAGAAGGATGACTGGGGTTACTGCTTACCAATAAGTGAGTTTTTAACTTACTTCGTACATCCTCCGGGAAAGTTTCTGCTATGACCCTTGGAATAGTGCCAGAAAATCCCGTATCTACGAAAAGAACCTTTTCTCCTTGATGAAGTCCTTCTGGAGAAATACCGTTCTGCTTAAGATATGGCATTAGGTTTGGATCGCGCATATTTGCGCGAGAAACATTTAAGAGATGAAATCTTTTAGCTTCCTTTGTTCCTTTAGTCACCAGACGAGCGACATCATAAAGATGTTCGGAGTCCCTGGCTAAAAAGTAAATCTTTGTATCCGATGGATAGGCCTCTAGCAAAAAGGCAATAAAAGAGATATGGGCAGCCTTCAATTCTTCCCAATCCGTATTCGTCTGTGGGAAATTCTGAGGTTGCATCGAAAGGATATCTGGACGGTCCAGATAAGATTCCCAGCCTTGATAGAGCCCTTGAGTTTGTGCTCCTCCTTGAAGTGCAATTAAACTCATTGATACAAAAATTGTCGCGAGTTTGCTTGCTTTCTTGACAGCGTTTTTAGTTAAAAACGATTTTAAAGGTGTCTCCATCGCTTCTCTCCTCGATAATAAACAGAAGAAGCAATAGTGCGGCCGTGTCTCAAATTGAGACTTGATACGCATAGCAAATATGTAGGATACCTGGTCAAAAAAAGACCTTGAGAGGATCGGTCGGCAGCCCCGGATAGGACAAGAATCTATCCTGAAAATCGAGCCAATATGGGCTTTAAACTTCCTATCCTCAATCGCGCCTCTAAACCTAGACTGGTACGGATAAAAAGCGCAGGGTCTTGTAATATGTCCTGCCCCCTTCATAAGGACGTCGAGAAAAGAAGACGGGCTTTTCCAAGAGAATCTGTTTAAATAGTTGGAAATTTTCACTTTTGTGATTTTTTCAGTCATTTGACATATTGTGTCACCTGGCCTTTTAAGGTATAACCACTCATCTGTAACGAACCTATAAAAATTTTTGGGGAGGCTTGGAACCGTGATTGATTCAACCGGCACAAATCCGAATGCGATTGAAGAAGAATTGATGGACGAACTCGATGAAGAACTGGATGAGGATCTTGACGGGGAAGCAGCTGAAGATCAATTCGCGGACGAGACCCTGGGAGCGGAAGCCCTGGAAGCTCAGTTGGGACTGAATGCTTTAGGGACCCTGAGCGAAGAAGAAGAAGACCTGAATTTGGATGAAATCGACAACATCCTGGAACTTTCCGAGCAAAAATATCCCAGATTTACTCTGGCAAAAAACAAAGCTCGCTTTTTACGCATGGTGAGCTGGTACCGAACCAAAGAAGAATGGATTGAAGTGGCTCCTTTAAGCGGCGTCACCAAGCTTTTCAAACAACAAACGAAAGAGCTGGAAGGCATCCGCTCTTCCAAGTTGGATTATGAAATGGAGCTTGAAACGGGAACTCTCACTCCCTCGCAAAGATCCTATCGTCGGGATGAGTTGAAAATGTGCCGAGTCCAAGAAAAAATGGCAGTGCATTTGATTTCTAAACTGCAAGTTAAGATCAAATCCGGTCGCCGTTAAGCTGAGGGCGCCTTCGGAAAATAAAAAGCCGACTTTTTCAAGTCGGCTTTTTTTATGTCTCTTTGAAGTAGAATCTTATTTACCGGACGGCGTAAATAAGGCTTCCGCCCTTCAGCAGATTGATCACACGAGTTCGGTAGCTCATCGACACCGCCGGGCAGCCCCAACTGCGTCCTTGGATCACCCGGGCCTCTTGGACGTAGCTGGCGCCGTGAATCACAATGGCGCGGGCGCGGGCATTGGAGTTGGTGGAGGACTTGCCATCAAGCTTTAAGGAGTACCCCTTAGAACCATAGTAAGTTTCCGCAGTGAGATAAAATCCCAGGGAACTGGCATTGGATCCAGAAGAGTTGCTGAATCTTTCAGCATAACCATCATGGTCGGAATCAGAGCCTTTTCCATGAGACACGTGAAGGGCCCAAACCGCTCCTGTTTTCATATTAATAATGTAAAACCTTTTTTCTTTTGAACTTTGGCCAAAGTTGATCACCGAGATGTAGTTCTTATTGCGGATGCGGGACTTGTTTTTGTCAAAATAGACCACGGCCGCTTTCAATGCCCGGCTGGGCACAATCCGGTTGGGATCAAGGTGGTCGTATTTTGAGAGAATGGACAGGGTGTCAACGTCATCCACAGAAGTTTCTTCAGACACCTGTTGCAAGGTGCTCGCGGAATCGTCCGGAAGTCCGCTCACGTACTGTTCTTGCGTGGGATCGTCGGGGAGTCTTTCTAAATCTTGGGTGTTGCCGCAGGCTGCAAGACTGAACGCCAGACTGAGTACGATAATTCCGCTAGAATACAATTTTATCATTAAGGCTCTCCTCCATAAAATAGTTCAGTTGCTCAAAAATCCTACAGGAGACTCAACCTCAGAACGTGTGAAAAAGGCAACAGAGGCCTAAAAATACGACCTTTGGCCAAGGAAAAATAAGACGTAGGTCGAGTGGATAAATAGATACTCAATTGCATTTTCTAAACAATTTTTGTCCAGCTTAAGTGCCATAGAAGGGCACCTTGGACAAGGAAAATGCACGCCGTAGAGGCATGGAAGCAGATGCATTGAATTTAAGCTCCGCTGCGGCTTTGGCATGGGTTCTGCTTAAGACCCTCGCGTGGACCGTCGCATCCTTCTTCTTTTTTTAACACTGGCTTTTTTGACTTCCTGCTCACAGGGAGGCTTCGTGGAGCCTTTGGCTTCCACGGTCACGCAACCAAAGACAACCTATGCTCCGCCCAGCCCAACGCGAACGCGCGTGGGAAATTACGATGTTTTTGACGGGGTCTCTGAGGTGTCGGACTTGGTGCTGGACATTGATGGCCCGCAGGCGAAAGCGGCCCTGAAAGGGCGCCTGACCATCCGGCCGGTTTCGGGCTCAGCCGTGCCGCTGCAAGTTCCTCTCTATGTCAAAGGGGACATTCGTCCTGAGGATTACTCCGCTTATATGTGGCCCACCAACCCGGTGGAGCTGGAGGCTTTAAAGATGAAAGTGGGCGTCAAGCTCATGTGCCTCACGGCGGACTGCGCGGAGTCGTTCCTGGATATCTATGTCCAATACAAAGGGCGCATCTATCACCATCAAGTCAAATCCGAGATGACAAAAACCTCTAAACCGACCACGTCTTCCTCGCACAAGATCGAGCTGCCGGAGAAGCCGGCTTCCGACATCTCAACGGAGACGCCGCAGGAGCAAGACTCCCAGGACCCCACGGGTGGGGCGGAGTTGGAGCATGATGAAAGTGGCCTGGACGAAGAAATGGGCACGTTTGTCGGCGAGCCGGAAAAAGATGTGAATGTTTTTTTCCCGCCCACAAAGCCTGTCACCCCCCCGAAGCCCGTTCCTCCGCAAGAGGGCAATAAGCCGCAGCCACCGAAAAAAGGAGACGGGACCAAAAGACCTGAGACGGGCAAACCCGCTCCCGCACCGCAAAATCCTCCTCCTCCCCAAGAGACCGAAACGCCTCCGCCTGTGGTCTCTTCGCCCTCACTGCCGTCCTGGGGAAAGACCGTTTTGGATCGCCTCAGTCAGGCGATTGGTTCCAACTCCAAAGGCCGTCTGGAGAATGCCGAGAACATTTACAAATATCAGAAAGAGTCCGAAGCACCGGGATTTAATTTCATCTATCCCCGGCGTGAGACCTATTACGGGACCACGGATATGCTGAACATTATGGCGCGCATCGGGAAATTCAGCCTGCAAGAGGTCAACGGGTACGTCATCAGTGTCGGGGATATCTCGCGAAAAACGGGAGGAAAACTCGGCGGCCATGCTTCGCACCAGCGGGGCTTGGACGCGGACATCTCCTATTACTTTGACAATCCTTCCTTGCAGAAGGGCTTTGTGAATGTTCTTTCCACCAGCACCTCCAAGCGCAGCTGGATGGCGGACAAACAATGGCAGCTGTTTAAGGCCTTGGTCTCAACCCAGAACGTGGACCGGATTTTTATGGATACAAAATTGAAACGGGAGCTTTGCGAGATCGCCACCCGCGGCAGTGAGTTGAAGCGCGGACAAAATGAGGGCCTTCCTTTTGAGACACTGCGGGTGATCAGCCACGAAGCCGGGCACGCCAATCATTTCCATTTGCGACTGAAGTGTTCCAAGATGCAACCCCGCTGTCAGCAAATGGCTCCCCCGAGGAAGGTTTCAGGCTGCTAAACAGCCATAAGTCGGGGGGTTCTGCAAGTCTCATTATGAGAACGCATGAATCCGATGTCTTTCCCAAGTCTTAGAGTGTCTCAAAATATTTTTGTCGGGACCCCTAAATTCTCACGATGAAACGCCGATAGGATAAAAGTGATTCAAACGTGAACGTAAACGTACCAATAGGGGAGGACGAAAATGTCTCGTACAACAATGATTATCGTGAGCGACAGCGCTGAGGCGATCGATAATGCCAAGAAATACTGTGAGGGCCAGGATGTGGCACTTCAGGCGTATACGCCCACACAATGGAGAGAGGGGTTAGAATCTCCATTTTTCCGTCAGCAATTGCTGGCTGGCGTCCCCTCATTGGCTTTTGGGTCAAGCCCCGTGGGCGGGGAACAGATGGGCACAAACGTACTGCCTTTCCCTGGTCCCTCAATGAGCCACAATGCTGATGGCAAAATCCAGAAAATGGACGAAATCGAGGCCCATGCCATTGAAAACGCGATTGTCCAATATAAAGGGAATTTGACCGAGGCGGCGAAGGCTTTGGGCATTGGACGTGCGACCCTTTACCGAAAGGTGAAGCAGTACCATATTGATCCCTCTCAAGCCCGCAAGAAAAGAGCCGCCTAATCATTTTCGCCTGATCATTCTATAAATGAAAAGGTCTCTTTTTAAAAAGCCAGGAGGGATTCCTGGCTTTTTATTTTTCCTGTTTTTTCTGGGGGTGGGGGTCCGGGTCGCGCTGCAGAACCCGCCCTTGAACACCTATGCCCAGATTTGCCATTTCGTCTCGGAGCATATCTATCTGAGGGCGGAGAAAACCCGTGCCTGGGCACGCTCTTGCCTGCAACGTTCAAAAAAAATCGAGAGACAGACTCCTCTGCCGGTGATTTTAGAGGATCTGAACTCCCAGTTCTCGCTCCTGCAGACATCGCATTTGTCCATTTATGATTCCGAGCAGTCGCGCAAGGTATGGGAAGGCACAAGCAAGGAAACCGGCATTGACTCGCAATTTGTGGAAGGGGAACTGGCGATTTTAAGAGTCCATCCCCGTTCGCCGGCGGAAAAAGCGGGTCTGCGGATGGGGGATGTCATTTACCGGATTAACAATGAGCTGGGGACTCCGGAGGCGGCAGAGACCACCTCGGGGACCTACCTGATTCAACGCCATAAGAAACTCACGGAATATAAAATCGAGACGCGGGAATTGCGCCGGGAAGAGGCGCCGGAGCTGATCCGTTTAACGCAAAAAACCGCTCTCTTTCGGGTGCCCTCGTTCCGCGCCGAGTTTTTTCAGAGGGAAAAGTGGCTCTCCCAAGTGGCGGAGCTGAAAACTTATAAAAAAATCATCATTGATTTGCGGGGGAATCTTGGCGGGAATTTTGTTGCAGGGTTAAGATTTTTATCCCCCTTTATGTGCTCGCCCCAGGATATTGGTTACATCTGGAAACCCAAATCCTCCTTAAAAAAAGAAACCATCCTGCCGGATGAGTTGGAGGACGAGCGACAGATTGAAATTCTCAACCAGTCTTTTCTCGTGCATCTTTGGACCTTCGCTGACTATGATTGTTTGACGGCCTCGGTGGCGGTGCTCGTCGATTCGGGCACGGCCTCGGCCGCGGAGATGGTGGCGCAGGCGCTGAAAGATTATATCGGAGCAAAAATCTTCGGAACCGCCAGTGCGGGACAGCTTCTGGTGGGGGTCTGGTACCCGGTTCCGGAACTGGCCGAGGGCGTGAAGCTCTCCATTCCCGAAGCGGTTTACCAGACGAGACGGGGGCATAAAATCGAGGGACCCGGAGTCCAGGTGGACAAAAGTCTTTATTACCACCTGGAGGAACTTGCCAACGGCGAAGACAGCTGGGTCAAGAGCGCGGTGCAGCTTTTCTAGAACCTCTGTCCCGTCTCAAAACAAGACGTCTAACAACTTACAGTCGAGTGTTGAGGCTCTGTACGTTAAGATGTATTTTAAAAGAAACTGGGAATTTACAGGATTGGCACGTCTTTCGCTGTATCTCAGAATAAACCTAACCGAAAAAAACGACGACGTGTCTAAGTCAGTAACGAGGACCGAAAAAATGTCTAAGAATGCCATTGAAAACAAAGTCCTGGAATTCCCCAAAGCCCGCTCTTTGCGCAAACGCCTTCTGGACCGCGGTCAGGACCAGAAAGCGGCTCTGGGTTTGTCCCTTGTGTCCGTCCTGATTATGACGGTGTTTTTAAACGAATGGATCGTCAAATCCCAAGGCCAGCTTGACGGGGCCGCCCCCGGCACCCGGGGCATCGCCAGCGTTGAAGACTACAATGCCTTGGACGAGATCCGGTGGGAGCACGAACTGGCGCAGAAACTCTCTCAGGAAAAAGCCGCCGCCAAGAGTCTGCTGGCGGTGAAGCCCACCTTAAAAGACGAATTGATTTTCGGTTTTCTTGAAGGGAAATACAAAACCCGTTTTGTCGGCTCCCGCATCGAGAGTTTTGATTTTACCGGCAACCATGCCGGGGACGAACCTTTGGTGATCAAAGAAAAAGGGGAGTTTCTGACGATCTTTAAAAGTGTTTTTAGCGTCAATTACGCCAAGGTCCGCCTGGAAAGCCGTGAGGCTCAGAGCGAGACCTACACCCTGTTGGGCAAATCCAACCAGGACCTCGGCCAGGCCCGCTTCCAACTGGATTCCGAAGGCCGGGTGTTGTCCCTGAAAATCTCCCAATAACTGGACCCCAGTTTTAAATTATGAAATCCGATAAATCCCTTATGGTGATAAGGGATTTATCATATTTAGAGGCCACTCCGGCCACGCCGTTTCGTGGGGGCCCTCCCGGGCCGATTCCCGTGGCTTCGGTGACCGACCGTTTTCTCGCTTTTATCCTGGATATGCTGATCTTTTCGCCCATCGTGAGTTTCGCGGTGGCGGGCATCCTGCGAAAACTCAAGACCGTGTTGATCCTCAATTCCGAGGCGGAGGAGGCCATGGTGCTTTGGGGGGTCTTCCTCCTGGGCGTCGTGATCGTGTCTTCTTTTTTGCAGAGCCTGTTTTTGTATTTCTGGCAGGCCAGTCCCGGGCAGAAATTCCTGCAGTTGCAGGTGGTCTCTTACCCCCAGCCGTGGGGGAACGCCAGGCTGAGCTTCGGGCAATGTCTTCTGCGCTCCGTGAGCTGGTGGCTGGGAGTGATGTTTTTGGGAATCCCCTTTCTGGAGGTTCTCGGCCATCCCTTGCGCCGCGCTTTTCATGAAAGGATCTCTGATACCCTGGTCGTTTCCCTGAAGCAGGAGCCGTTGGATCTGCCCATGGCTTTGGAGACTCATTATATCCGCTCCACTCTTTGGACTTTTTTTGGGGCCCTGTTTTTTGTGGGCGCGGTCTTTTTGCTGAAAAGTTACAAGCAGGCTCTGCGAGGAGGCCTTGTGGCCGGGCGGGCCCTGCCGGCGGCGTCCTGTCCGGCTCTTTCCTCGGAAAAGTACTCGGAGCAAAAACGCCTGGACATGGCCTTGGCGCTTTATTTTGCCGAGGAGGTGGATGAGGCCTGCGTCTATGCGGAGGCGCAAAACGCCGTCTGGAACCGGAGCGGGGAAGAAAAAGCCCTCGGCCAGCTGGCGATGGCAGTGATCAGCCAGGATGAAAAGGACGCCGCGGCCTACAAGGAAAAGATCTGTCTTGAAAGCCGGGGCTCAGAGGCCTGTGCCATCTCCGAGTATCTCGACGCAGAGGCGCCCGACCGGGGCAACGTGCTTCGCCGCGCGGGCCTGGGACTGGTGAGTTCGCGGCTTTTACTTCTGAAAGACTCGATGGAGCTGGCGAACTATGCTTCGGCCGTCGGACTGATCCAAGACCTGGAACCGGAAGAACCTCTGCAAAGTTACCTGCAAAAAAATCTCGTGCGCGCCGCTTGGACCCTGAACGAGAAATGGCACGCGGAAAAAAGCGCCCGCTCGCCGGCGAGCAAGAACGAACAAGACATCCTGCGGGACTTCAAGAAGAGGTATGACATCAAATGATCCTCCCTCAGCCGGCCCCGCTGTCCCATTACCAGCGCTATCCTTTAACCTGGACCCTGCTGACCTTGAATGTGCTTATTTATTTTATTTTCTTTGCCGGCCCTCCGGATCTCTTTCCCACCCAGAAACTGGTGCAGACGGAGTCGACCCTTATTACGGGGCGTCTTTATCACCAGTTCCTGAAGAGCCTGCCCTTGCAGGAACAAAAAAACCGCGCCCCCTGGGCCCGGGAGCTTCAGCCGGAGGTGGAGGAACATCTGGAAATCCTTGGCACCTACGCCTTGCGGGATGAGGAGTTTTTGCAGAAGGCCCCGACGATGGAGTTTTCCGGCGATGAGGTGGCAATCCAAAAATGGCGGGAGCAGTTAAACTCCTTCAAAAAGTTCTACGAAGAAGACACGATTTTTAATTTTGGCCTCAACCGGTCCAAGCTCTATTCGCTGACTTGGCTGACCTATCAGTTTTCCCACGCAAGCCTCACCCATCTTTTCAGCAATATGATGTTTCTGGTGGTCATCGGCAGCGCCGTGGAGCTTCTGGCGGGGAGTGGGGCTTTGCTGTGGATTTATCTTCTGGGCGGAGTGGCTGGAGGCGCGGCCTTTTTATTTTACAACGGCCATGGCGTGATCCCCATGGTGGGCGCCAGCGCGGCCATCAGTGCGCTTTTGGCTTTTTATATGGTGGCAGAAACCCGGCGCCGCATCCGGTATGTTTATTTTATTTCCCCGTTTCCGGGGCATCACGGGTTTATTTATCTGCCGACGCTTCTGATCTGGCCCCTGTTTCTTGTGGTGGATTTCACCAATCTGCTCTCGACCCCCGAAGGGGTCGGCGGCAGCGTGGCCTATTCCGCCCACGTCGGGGGTACGTTGCTTGGACTTGTTATGGGAGCGATGGCGCGCTGGTGGCTTCCTCCTCCACCGGTGCAAAGCCCCGACGAAGAGTATTCTCAGTCACACACACTGGTTCCATGAATTGTTTTAAATAATCCGGTCCGCCGGTTTTGGAGCCGATCCCTGACATTTTAAAGCCGCCAAAAGGATGACGGTCCACCATGGCTCCGGTGATCCCCCGGTTGATGTAGAGGTTGCCGACTTCAAACTCCGCTTTGACCTTGGCAATGTTTGCGGGACTGCGGGAGAAAAGGCCCCCGGTCAGGGCGTACTCGGTGCTGTTGGCAATCTGGAGAGCCTCAGGCAGGTTTTTGGCACGGATGATGGCGACCACAGGGCCAAAGATCTCTTGTTGCGCCAAGGACGAATCGGGCGGAACCTCCGTAAAGATGGTGGCCGGCACATAATAACCTCCCGCAGGCACCGGGGATTTGTAAAGAAGCTTGTGGTTTTTTTCAGCCTCTTGCACGGTCTTAAGAATGCGCTCGTGAGCTTCCTGATCCACCACGGGACCCATTGCTGCCTTGGGGTTTTCCGCCGGCAGAATGTCAATCGACTTGACCGCTTCGGCGAGGCGCTCAGTGAAGCGCTCATAAACCTCGTCCAGGACAATCACGCGGCTGGCGGCGGAGCACTTTTGCCCGCTAAAGCCGAAGGCCGAGTAAAGCACTCCATCCACGGCTTCATCCAAATCCGCGTCGTTGTCGATGATGACGGCGTTTTTCCCGCCCATTTCGATAATGCATCGTTTGACATGGGGTTGGCCGAATTGCACCACGGAGGCGCGGTGGAGGATATGCAAACCCACGGCTTTGGAGCCGGTAAAGGCGATGGTGGTGGTGAGCTTATGGTTCACGATAAACTCTCCGACCTCTTCCCCGAGACCCGGCAGGAAGTTGATCACGCCCGGCGGGAAGCCGGCCTCTTGGATCAGCTTCATCAAGCCCCAGGCTACCACGGTGGATTGCTCCGCCGGTTTCATCACCACGGTGTTGCCAGTGACCGCAGCGGCTGTCACCATGCCGGTCAGAATCGCCAGGGGGAAGTTCCAGGGGGCGATCACGGCGGTCACGCCGCGGGGTTTGTAAATATACTGGGAGATCTCACCGGGGACCTGACCCACGCGCTGGGGTTTTTGCAGACGGCGCATATCACGGGCGTAGTAACGGCAAAAGTCAATGGCCTCGCAGACATCCCCATCCGCTTCCGCCCAGGGTTTTCCGACTTCAAGAACCTGGGTGGCGATCAGCTGAAAGCGGTCCCGCACCATCAAGTCCGCGAGTTTCTCCACCAGGCTGGCTCGTTGCTCCGCCGGCACATTCTTCCAGGTTTTATAAGCGCTGTGGGCCGCTTGCACGGCCAGTTCCGCCTGCTCCATCGTGCCCAGGCAGACACGCCCCACCACTTCCGAGGCCTCGGACGGATTGACTCTGGTAAAGATCTTGTCGTTAGGGATTTCTTTGTGGTTGATCACCACGGGAACGGTGATGGGAAGGGATCTTTTCAGCTCCGCGAGGGCTTGAAGCATTTTTTCCCGGTCCGCTTTCACGGCAAAATCCAAAAGCGGCATATTGTAAAAGGCGCCGGCTTTTTTCGCAAGCACCGGGGAGGTGGGTACGAGGCCCTGGGCCGGATCTTTTAAAAGTTCCGCTGTGGACTTATTATCGGCGAATTTCCCGCGCAGCCAGGATTCGTTGGAGGAGTTTTCCAAAAGCCGGCGGACGAGGTACGCCATCCCGGGGATCAATTCTCCGACGGGGGCGTACTCGCGCAGGCGGTAACCCATCTCCACCAGGGTTTTCTTCACGGGCTCGGCCATGCCATAGAGCATCTGGAATTCGAGGGCTGTCTTGGGGATGCCCAGGTTTTCCGCGTAGACCATGCACGCCGCTAGAGTCCTGACGTTGTGGGAGGCAAAGGCCGGGCGGAGGTGTTGGATGTTTTCCAAAAGATACTTGGCGCAGACTTCGTAGTTGGCGTCGGACTCCGCCTTGTGGGTATAAACGGGCACGGGCCAGCCTCTTTGCTCAGCCTCAATCGTTTCATAATCCCAATAAGCGCCTTTCACCAGGCGGATCCAGAACGGCGTGCCGCGCTTTTGCGCGAAGTCGGTGAGGGCTTTGATGTCCTCAAAAGAATCCCTTAAGTAGGCTTGAATGACGACACCGAAGTATTTGTAATTGCGGAATTCAGGCTCGTTGATGAGTTCGGTGAAAACTTCCAGGGTCAGGTGCTTCACGGAGTATTGTTCCATGTCGAGGTTGATGAAGACCCCTTTTTCCATGCCCAGGCGGAAGACCGGGCGCATGCGGTCCTTGAGGATTTTTTTGCTCTCCTCCCAGGCCACGTCTTTGATTTGTGAGTAGAGGGCGGTCATTTTTACCGATACATTCACTTTGGGTAAAGCTCCCTCGTGATCGCGGTCAATCTGCGGGACCTCGTCCCACTTCTCGGCATCTTTAGCAAGCCAGCTGACAAGCTCCACATATTTGCGGGTGTAGTCCTGGGCCTCTTTTTCCGAAAGAATCGCTTCGCCCAGGATATCCACGGTGAAGGTCATTTTGTTTTTGCGGGCTTTTTTGAGAACCGGCAGGGCTTCGTCGGGAGTTTCGCCGGTGATGAACATCTTGGCCATGCCCACGACGTTTTTCTTGATCGCCCCGGCCATCAGGCCCGGAGCCAGAGAGCCCAAGCCCAAGCCCACGTTGAAAACCGGAGGCAGGCTGCCGCCGTCTTCGGAAAAATACTCTTTCAGGTGGCGGGCGACTTCATCCCCGGAATTCAAAGACGGGAGAACATCCACGAAGCGGAACATATTGGTCTTGAATTTCTCATTCTTCATACTCCATTCCATGATGGAGCCATACCAGAAGTCTTTTGAGAAAATAGAGGCCTTGGCTTGGCCCTCCATGTTTTTGAGAATTTCTTCACCCTTCACCAGAATTTGTGACTGAACATCCGACATTTTTTACCCCAAGTTTGAGGCCCGCATATTCTCTCTGCAGGAGCAAAAACTCAAGGACTTTACCAGGTCGTCATGGGGGCTCCGCCTTGTTGACGCAACGCCCTTCAGTCCTAGTTCAGGTTTTCGTCTGAGGGCCGGCGCAGACGGGACAAGCTTGCGGGGGCCGTGGAGGAGCTTTTGCCCATGCGCCGGGACATGAGCTTGATGACGCTGGCAAGGCGCTCTTGGCGGACACAGGGGACCTCAGTCAACACCCGCACGACCTCGTGGCGGCCAAAGGCTTTGGCGATATCCAAGGCGGTCATGCCGTAGCAGTTTTGCAAAAAAGGGTCGGCGCCGGAGTTCAGAAGCAGTTTGATAATGCGGACATGGCCTTTAAAGCACGTCCCCATCAGAACACTGTTACCGGAGATATCAATCGAATTAACGTCAGCGCCTTTTTGCAGGAGCCAGGCGCAGGTGCTCCAGTGGTCGTTGTAGGCGGCCAGCATGAGCAGAGAATAGCCTTTGTGGTTCTTATCGTTGACGTTTCCACCCTGGCGGAAATAGTCCGCCAAGGCGTAGCGGTTTCCCTCCCGGGCCCATTCAAATTGCGGCGCTTCCGATGTGGTCATCACGTGTGCCCTCCTTGGTTGGCGAAAGAAATGGACTTGCTTAGCATAGAAAAAAAATTCCGCCCCAGGGAAAGGAATCGCAGGATTCTGATTAAGAACAAGAAAATCTCAGAAAGAAAACTCGCGCTGGAAAAAGGCGTCTCTGAAAAGAGAAAAAGATATCATGGAACCTTCACACGCTGGCGGCGGGCGGAAGGTCTCTGTAGTCCTCGCGCCGCAAGGGGCGCAGGCCATGAGCTTTGCGGGCTTCATCGCAACGAGGGTTGGGGGTGCCATTTTCATAGGAGGCCATGAAGTTGCGGCAGGGCGTGGGCCGCTGGGCATAGATGCTGCAATAGGCATGGGTGCCGATGCGCCCGCGCAGGGCGATGCACTTGTTATGGTGTTTCACTTCGGTGCCGGCCATGCAGCGATAAAGAGAGTCAAGATCTTTGGTGAGTTCCAGGGGGACTTGCCAGGAGGGGCCACCTTCGCCGGGCTCAGCTTCGCGCCAATAAAAAGCGACACGAAAAAATGCGCAACAAGCGCCGCAGCTCAGGCAGGGATGTTGTTTTACGGGTGACGCCACAGGATTTAGTATTCCTGCCGCGCGGGTGTCCTGCAAGAGGCGCTCGATTTAGGTCCAGGGCTTGGGCGGTGGTGGGGACGGGGACGGGTGCGGGGCCGGGGCGCGGGGCCGGGGCGCGGGGCCGGGGCGCGGGGCGGAGAGGGGGGCGGAGAGGGGGGCGGACTTGATCTTCGCAAGAGATGAGGGAGCGTTGGTTGGTTGGTCGCGACGAGACAGAGGAAGAGGTCGAAACAAGAAGTCACATAATGTCCTTCCTTTACACGGTTAACGAACGAGCTTGAGATAAATCCGTCGAAGAATGGCTCAAAGGAGCTAATGACAAAATCGCTGGTGATCCAATGATTCCTATCGCAAGCCTCCTTCCTCCTGCAAAATCAATCCGCAATAATAAGAGGTTGCTGATATTTTTTTTGGCCCCTCATCGCGGAAACAAGGCAATTTTTCCTCTTGACGCCCTTTTTTGCTTCTTAAAACCCGCACCAGTGAAGGCTTTTAGGCTGTCATCGAAAAACCGAAGAGTGCGTCAGAGATTGCCTCGGGGCGATGGGTTTTTGGCTGTTATAAATTGAATTGTATCTACGTTCTGTCTCTCTAAAAAACGATCTTTCCAAAATATATGGTACAAGAGTCTCACATTTTCTTTTGCCTCACTCTTTGCAAAGAAAGACTGAGAGACAAAGAAAAGGCGAGAGTGAAAACCACGAGGAGGACGCATGCGGCAAGCAAGCTTTGGATTTTTAAAAGATTACAAAAAAGAATTCGGTGGGTCTTTACTCAAGGGGAAAAGAAAAACAGCAAGGCCTCTTTCGACTAAGCATCCAATTCATTTAGTGCTCAAAAGCACCCACGCACGTCCCTTTCCTCCGACGAGCAGAAAACTCGAAAAGATCTTCCGGGCACAAGCCTCTCACTATGGCATCAAGATCTATGACCTCGCTCTGAATTGGTCTCATATCCATGCCTTGATCACGATCCCCAGCCGCCAAGCTTACCTGGCTTTTATCCGCACACTCACGGCCGCGATCGTCAGGGCTCTTGCAAATTTGACGGGTCAAAGCCTCAAAGGCCTTTTTGACCTTCGCCCCTTTACTCGGATTCTTTCTTGGGGGCGGGAGTTCAAGTCTGTTCTGGACTACCTCGAACTTAATCAAATGGAAGCCCTAGGGCTCATCTTTAGAAAGAAAAAACCAGGCCGCCATCCCGCGAGGGTCGCCCTCCCGTCGATGGTGAATGAGGGCCACAGAAGGACAGGGTAGACACCCCGGACTCAAACGCCCTTGGTTCTTTCTCTGCTGTCTGCCTCCCAGACACTCTATTCTTGGCAAACTTTTCTCTTGCTTTAATTGGCGTTGTATTCCGAACCCCGAATCGTTCTTTCAGGGTTTTCTCTTTGTAACTCTGATGCATTCCGACCTCTCGGTGACAAGCTCGCTGTCACAAGGCCTGGGGCGATGGGTTTTTGGTCGGCGGGTCCTTGCTCCAAGGAAAAAGCAGGATCGCGGGCCCCTACGCGTCCCCACGAACCCGCCGCTCCCTCTATCCCACCGTCCAGCTTTTGCGGACCTTGCCGGAAATTTCCGCAAGCACGTCATCGCCCTTTTTCAGCGGGCCCACGCCTGCGGGGGTCCCGGTTAAGAGCAAATCTCCCGCACAGACGGGGAAGTGGGCATAGAGAAACTCCAGTTGCTGCGCCAGAGGAAAGATCATCTGCGAGGTGCGCCCGTGCTGCCGGACCTGCCCATTCACCGCCAGGGTGATCTCAAGGTCCTTCAACTCCTCTAAATCCCTCACCGCAAAAAACTCCGAGACCGGGCAGGAGCCCGTGAAAGATTTGGCCAGGGTCCAAGGCCAGCCCTTCGCCTTAAACACATTCTGCAAAGTCCGCTCCGTCAGATCCAAGGCCACCGCCGCCCGGTGCACACGCCGGTTTTCATCCACCTGCACGGCAAGCTCCACTTCGTGGTGCACGTCCGTCGCCCATGCGGGCAGCACGATCTCCGCGCCATCGATGACAGCACAGCTTCCCGCTTTCAGAAAAATCAAAGGCGAGCCCGGCACCTGATGGCCGAGCTCCTTGGCGTGATCCGCGTAATTGCGTCCAATCGCCCAAATATTCCGTATCAACATGAGGGTTCAATCCTGTTAAAGTTTTTGAGATGCCATAAGCCGTCCACCACATCAAACTGCATATATTGCGCCGGCCGCCAGTTCCAATAACGGGGTTCCAAAAGATCAGTGTCGGCGGGAATCAAAGACAGAGACTCTTCAATCCAATCATGGTGGGAGCACAGATAAACCACATCATCAGAAGAAGAATTTTTTTCCACCGTCTCCAGAAACAAGCGGATGCGATCGCGAAACGCATCCCCGGTCTCATAAGCGGTCTTCTGATCCAGAAAGGACACCACCTGCAGGGGGCTCTGGCAAAGTTCCGAGGCCGGCTTCAAGGTGTTTTGCGCGCGCAGGCGGGGAGAGGCTAAAAACCGCGTGCCTCGCAAAAGGGCGCCCTCGCGGATTTTCTCGGCCAAGGCGGCGGCTTGTTGATGGCCGAGCCCCGTCAAATCAGGGTTTTCCAAGGGGAATGAGTTTTTCTGTCCATGACGAAATAGGTAGACTTTCATTCTCGTAATATTGCTTTTATTTCGCTTTTTTGATACCTTTGACACTTACTGTCTGGAGACTCCCATGAATGAAAAAGTGCACCGCTTTGTATCTAACGATTTCACAATTCGTATTGCGGCGGTCAACTCCACGGCAGTGGTGGCGGAGATGCAAAAGCTGCAAGGCACCTATCCTCTTCCCACCGTCGCTGTGGGACGCGCCATGACCGGCGCCCTTCTGCTGGCCAGCCACCTGAAAGAGGGCCAGCAAGTCGGCCTGTATTTTAAAGGCGACGGCCCTTTGACCGCCGTTTATGCCGAAGCCAATTTTGAGGGCAAAGTGCGCGGCTACTCCCCAGTGCCGGTCTTTGAACCCGCCAATTACAATGAGGGCCTCAAATTAAGCTCCCATATGGGAAAAGGTCTTCTCACTGTGACCCGGCACCTGCCCTTCCAAAAGCAGCCCCATAACGGCACTGTGGAAATGGTCAGCGGCGAAATCGGGGACGACATTGCCCACTACTTGAATCAATCCCACCAGATCCGCAGCCTTGTATCCCTCGGGGTTTATTTAGACACTTACGGACAAGTGCGGGCCTCCGGCGGTGTGATCCTGGAGGTCATGCCGGGAGCGGACGAGCGGGTGGTGGATCAGATCCAGAAAAACGCCGAGGCCTTCACCGAGAATATCTCGAAAATGCTTCTTGACGGCGCTCAGGCCGTGGATCTGGTGCAGCCCTATATGAAGGGCATCGCCTTCACGGAACTGGAGCATGAGCACAGGGTGGAGTATTTCTGCCCTTGCACCAAAGAGCGCGTCGCCCGGGCCCTGGAAACCCTGGGAGTGGCGGACCTGGAAGACATGATTTTAAAAAACCAGCCGGCAGAGGTGGTCTGCCAGATGTGCGGCCGCCCTTATGAGATCCCGGTCGCGGAACTCTCGGAAATCAAAGAGCACCTTCTTAAAAACACCCTGCACTAAATACCAAAAGCCCGCCTCTGGGACCCCCGGAGGCCTTGATTCTTCTGGACTTCGTTCCAGGCGGGGCAAGATCTGGACCCCGTTAAGGACTGGAATCAGGAAGTTCCCGCTTAAGTGAGGGGCGGACTTGGGCGATAAATAGCTGTATGTTTCTGATCCCTCTTGGGCTTCAAAGCCGCATTATTAAATGGCCCCTGGCCACGCTCCTGATCATGATCGTCACGGGAGTGGCCTCGGTGTATTATTTTTCCGAGAACTCTCTTTATATCCGGAATGTGCGCCAGGCCATGCTGGATTCAAAAATTCTCGATGCCCGCAAAAACCTCCTTTTTGTCTCCTGCCCCGGGCAATTCCCCGAAGACACCTGCCGCTACGTGAGAGGCCACCTGAACTCCGAGAGTCTTTTGGAGCCAGAGAAGTTTATGGAAGGCTATCGCAAGGAATTTCCGGACGCCTCCTTTCTTGATCTTCGCAAAATCCGCGCGTGGCTGGCGGAGGACCGCTTGGACCGCGCCTTGAAAAACACCGAGTTCCAGTCGCGCCCCGAATACCAGACCTTCGTCCTCACCCGGGAAAACTATCTGCGCACAAGTTTGGAAAAGTCCAAGGCGGACCGGGTCTTTATCCGCGGCAACCCGGACCCTGTGGCCGCCCTCAAGGCCATGATCACCCACGATGGCTGGGTTCATCTGGTCGGCAATATGGCGATCTTTTTACTCTTTGCTGTCTTCCTGGAGCAAAGAGTGGGCTTCTTCGGCCTGCTTTTATTGTACACTCTGGGGGGCTTGGGGTCGAATTACCTGCAACTGCCCTTTTTACCGATGGGGGTGCGCCTCTATGGCGCTTCCGGGGCGGTGAGCGCGGTGATCGGGGCTTTCGCCGCTTATTTCTGGCGCGAGAAGATGCGCTGCTGGATGAGTCTGGGGTTTGTCTATAACCGCATGGTCTTGATGCCGGCCTGGCTTTATATCGGAAGCTTTCTTTTGCTGAGTGATATCGTCGGGGTTTTCGGAGCGGGGAGCGGCGTGGCCCACTTGGCCCACCTCACAGGCTTTCTCGTTGGCTTTATCTTCGCTTTCATGCAGATGGATCTTTTCCCGCTGAAGAGCGGCTTTCTCTTTAAGCAAGAGCAGGATTTTTACTACCAGGCCAAAGAGACCAACAAGCTCGACGAGAAGATGGGGTTTTTCCAACTCATCCATAGCTTGAACCAGGAAAGTTACTACGCCTTCCGCGGTCTTTTCATTTATTTCAATAAACAGGGGGTGTCCCTGGCCCCGTTTTCAAAGTTCGACCTGGAGTTTTTGTCGCAGCTGATTTGCCAGTGCCTCTCTTATCGCGAGAAAAACGAAAAATACCCCCTGACCCGGGATATTCTCTGCCTGATCCCCTTAAGCTGGAATCTGGCCACCTTGGACCTGAAAGTGGGACCGGTGGAGATCATTGAAACAGCGGAGGACCTCCACCACCGGGGGAATATCATTCATAGCCTGCGCTTTTATGATTTGTTTTTCGCCCTCTTCGCCGCCCATGCCCAGGCGCAGGACATCAACACTGAAATCATAAAAATTTTTGACGAGATCGAAAAATTGGATCTGGAATCAAAAGGACACTTGCTGGAGGCCTTGCTTGCTTACGCCGAACATCACCCTGACAATCACTTCCAGACCCAGATCCGCCAGTTAAGCCACCAGGTGCTCAAAGAGGAGAAGCGTGCAGCCAGCTAGTTTTTCTTCCCGTTTCGCCGCAATGAATTTGGACTACTTGTTTTGCGGCGCCTTTTTACAGGCGCTCAGCCTGGGGCTAGAAAGGCTGGCGCCGGAGGCGGCGACCCCCGCGGTGTTGCTTCTTATCAGTCTGGTTTTTTCCGTCGTTTATTTCGTGCTGCCGACCAAACGGGGTGGTCAGACCCTGGGAAAAAAACTGATGGCCATCAAAGTGGTCCCGGACCACAACAGCAAAGCCGCTCTGACCTGGGGACAGGTGTGGAAGCGGGAACTTCTTGGAAAACTCTTGGGCACGCTGACTTTGGGGCTTGGCTACCTCTGGGCGTACTTCAACCGGGAGCGCCGGGCCTGGCATGACTCTCTCGGGCACACCTCGGTGATCACCCTGATTTGGGAAGACGAAAAATCCAGCGCCCATAAACTCCAGCAGACCCTGATCGCGGTGATTTCCGTGCCGGCTGGCGTGGCTCTCATCCTGGTGTTTTTCCTCTACACCTCCATGCCCTTAAATTCCATCCGCGAAAAAATCGAGGCCTCCGGCATTCAAGTCGGCGCCCTGACTGGCAGCCTTGCCGGGGGACTGCATTTTTCTGAAATCCGCCGCATGGATCAGGAGCCTCCTTTCGCCCTAAAATCAGTTGATGTGAAATTCAACCTCTGGTCCCTGGTGGCCGAGAAGGCCTTCTTGGTGGAAAAGATCACCGCGGAGGAAGGGCGCATCGAGGTGCCTGAGAATTTTTCCTTGTCTGTGGTTCTGAATAATATTCTGAGCCTTCTGCGGGATCCGGCGACTTTCGATGCCCTCCGTGATTTCACTCTCAATAAACTGCAGCTCAAGAACATCTCTTTTGACAACCACGATAAAGTTCTCTCCCGGCTGGAGGAGCTGTCGCTGAAGAACCTGGTTCTAGCTCACCGCGAACTCTCTGTGAGCGAGTTGCAGTTGGTGATCCCGGGTTTTAAGGTGCGGGCCCAGGAGGTGAAGTCAGCTTTTGGCCGCATTGAGGTCGGCAACGCCACCGGCGGGGTGACGCCGGAACGTCTGCCGCTCCTGAAAGCTCCGGTGGATTTCACTTTGAAGGGGAGCTTGGGGAAGAACCCCAAAACCACGCAAATCGAAGCCGGCCTGATGATTGATAAAGTCAAAATCCACTATGAGGCGGAAAAACTCACCCTCGCGGTGGATAAGCTCATCCTGAATGAGATGTTCAAGACCGCGGTTCCGGTGGATGAACTGGATATGAAACTCACCACCCAAGGGACCACAGTGGCAGAAGCCCTTTCCGCCTTGACGGTGGAGTATGGCTTGAAAGTCTGCGGGCAGGAATTCAAGGTGGATCCGGTGAAGGGACCTCTTTTTGAGAAAGACGGCCGGGTGTTTTCGTTTCACATCACGCCGCTGCCGGTGCTTGATTTCAACCAGACGATTCTGGCTTCGGAGGCGAGTCTGGAGGATTTGTTCGGCTATCAGTTGACGGCAAGCAAAGGCCCGGGCAAGGCCGCTTATGCGTCCCCGCAAGAGATGCTGGCGGATCTGTGTTTCCAAAAGGCCCCTTCCGCTCTTTCCGCGGCGGAAACCGAAATGCTGGCGTCTTTTGAAAAGGCCCTGCAAAGGGAAAAGGTTTCACCCCCTTCGTCCGCGGTCAGGGAAGAAGCGGATGAAAGCGCCGCTGAGCCCCCGGTTTTGCTCAAAGAGGCCATGGCGGACGCCAAGAGCCTTCTCAAGGAGGGGAAGATCCTTGACGCCCTTGCAAGGGTGGAAAAGATCTCTTTGCCCTCGGACGGAATTTCCGCCGAAGAGCAGGGCGCTTTTTATAATTTGAAGGCCTGGTTGTATCTTTACAGCGGGCAGCCTGAGCCGGCCGCACGCCACTTTGAGCAGGCCTTTAACGCCCGCAAAGACATTGGCGATGCGGAGGGTCTGCACAGGGCCAACGAAGCCCTGAAAAAAGACCAAGAAGCCCGCAAGTGGCTGGCTTATATCAAGGATCACCTCAAAACGAATCCCGAACTCAAAAGCCAGCTCACGCAAAATATGCTAAAAAAGCTCGCTAGCGAAGTTTCTGAAGAATCGCATCCGTAAAAAGAGTGGTGTTGCCACGTCCCCCAAGATCCGCCGTGCGGGCCTCGACGTCTTTGAGGGTCTCAATCAGGGCTTTCATAATTTGTTCCGCCTTGGTGTTTTCGCCGATGTGCTGAAGCATCATGACGGCGGATTGCAGGAGGGCGGTGGGGTTGGCCTTGTTTTGGCCGGCGATATCCGGGGCGGAGCCGTGGACGGCTTCAAAGATTGCCACTTTATTGCCGATGTTGGCGCCGGGAACCACGCCCAGTCCGCCGACAAGTCCCGCGCACAGATCACTGAGAATATCCCCGTAGAGGTTTTCCGTGACGATCACTTCAAACTGCTGGGGTTTTGTCACCAGTTGCATGCAGGCGTTATCCACGATCACGTCCCGGGCCTGGATGTCCGGAAACTCCCGCGACACTTCCTGGGCGACCTTCAGGAAAAGACCATCAGTCATTTTCATGATATTGGCTTTGTGGACGACGGCGACGTTTTTCTTGCCGGTCTTGCGTGCCAGTTCAAAAGCGTAGCGGGCGATGCGTTCCGAGCCGGGACGGGTGATGCGCTTAATACTTTCCGCCGTGTTCTCATCAATCATGCGCTCAATGCCGGCATAGAGGTCCTCGGTGTTTTCCCGCACGATGGTGAGATCCACGTTCTGGGATATGCAAGGGACGTTCGGCAGCACCCGCACCGGGCGCACGTTGGCAAAGAGGTCAAACTTCTGGCGGAGAGTGACGTTGATGGACTTGTGACCGCCGCCCACCGGAGTGGTGGTGGGGCCTTTGATGGCCAATTGGTTTTTCTCAATGGATTTCAAAGTGGCTTCGGGAAGAAGACTGCCGTGATGATGAAGAGCCCCCTCGCCGGCATTGCACTCCTCGTATTCCAGAGGGGCTTGAACTTGTTTTAGCACGCGCACGACTTGCGCCATAATTTCAGGACCGATTCCATCTCCGGGAATGATCGTCACTTTTCTCATTTTGCTTTCCTTCTTTTCAGGTCAGGAGTTGGGATGTGCAGCCTTTCCTATAAAAGAAATCCGCATTTGGCTAGCGGGAGTTGCAGATTTACGAAAGCAGAACACGCGCGCGCGGAGCCGGGGTGGGGAGCTTTTTCAGCTTCCTCCGGCGAAGGATGGGATAAGGGGATGGGTCAAGTCAGCTCTCAGGAATCCACGGAAGTGGAGGAGCTGGGTGAGTTGATTATTTCCTTCAGCAAAGCCTGTACCAAAATGAGACAGCGAACGATTTCAAGCACTTAGAAGGGTGGTGTCACTCCAGCCCGAGGTCTAGGAGACCTCGACCTTGGTAAGAGGTGGTGTTTTGTCTCTCGCTTTTTTCTTATGCCTTTCTTAAGGGACCCTTATGGGAGGGAACTTTGGGAATTGGCGAGAACAATTCACGGCGGGGTCCCTGTTAGAAAATGGACATATAATTAATATAATAAAATCAATATCTTAGGTTAAGTGGCAGGGTTTTTCTCGGGCGCAAAAAGATTTTGCCGGCCAATGATAAAAAACGGGCAGAACTGTAAAACACATGTAATGTTCAATGCTTAAGTGAATATCCGGTGCTTCCCTGAGGTGGCCTCAACTTTGTAATAGCCAAAGACAGGAGAATTGAACTCATGTGGAAGTACTTTAGCTTCTTGATTGTAGCTCTTTTGGCCTTGGGCCTTGAGAGTTGTGCGCCAAAGCCCCAGGATGACTGCGGTTTTGTACAAAATGTTTATGGGGAACGAATTTCTTGGAAGGGAGAGCTGCCGGTCACTCTCTATCTTCATGAATCAGTTCCTGTGGAGTACGCTCGTGCCATTGAAGCGGCTGCCGACACATGGCAAGACGCGTCTGGAAAGCGGCTTTTTAATATTGTCACGAATCAAAGAATCAGCGGCCCAATTAATCCACAAAAAGACGGAAAAAATGTCATATACTATTTCAGTACTTGGGAAGCGGATAAAAGTTCTGAGCAGGCACGAACTTCAATCTACTGGGTTGGAGATCAGATTAAAGAAGCGGATATGCGGATTAATGCTCAAAATTTTAAATACTACTGGAACTCACCTGGGGTGGCTTCGAGTGAACCGGCCAATGCGGTGAATATTGAAGCCCTTGTCATCCATGAATTAGGCCATGTTTTAGGTCTTAAACATAAAGATCGAGATAGCAGCGTGATGGCCACCTACTTGGCCAACAATACGGATCGAATAAATATTCCAGAGACAGATCGTTCCTCATTACAGTGTGAGTATTAGCTCTAGGTGTAAATTATTTATGTAAGATTATTTAAGTTGAAGTGCGTAGATTAATTTCATTAGACTTGTCGATGGTCATTACGCGGAAGGAGCCAAAAGAATGAGACTAAATGAGAAAAATGCGGAAAGTCTTGCGGAAAACCTGGCTGAGAAGCGCTCAGAGGGGCTTTCTGTGGGTGAAGGTCTTGGATCCAAGCTCTTGGCTTCGGCCCTTGTGGATCGCCGTTCCTACCATGAACTGGAGCCTTCTCCTGTGATGGAGATGGACACTCTGGTGCAACTGAAAACCAATCTTGAAATCCTGGCCGATTTGACTTCACGCCTGACATTTTTAAACCGCGAGATCCGCTACGTGATGAAGGTCGACTGAGCGTCGGCCTTTTTTATGCCTTCTTGTTGATTTTCCGAAGCCCTTCAAAACTATTCAGTTTAGGTACCCAGAAAGTAATATAGTCGCCGTTTCTCTCGCGGGTCATGCCTTCCGTGATCACGGGTTTATCAAAATCAAATTGTTCACGGAAGGTCTGGTAATTGTTGGTGGAGAGCTTCCGCCCTTCCTCATCAATCTCTTCTTTGAAAGAGCGTTTGCCGGAGACGGAGACGGCGTCGTTTTTAATGACCACTTTGATATTGTCTTTCTCGTGTTCCGGGACGTAGGCGTCGATAATATAAAAATCAGAATTCTCACGCAGGCGGTTGCCCCGCTCCTGCAGTTTGTAAAACGGATCCTCCTCCTTGCCCGCGTATTTCTCGTTGTCTTTGAAGAATTTCTTTTTCAGCTCCACCTGTTCTTTTAACAAGTGGGTGTTCTGGATCTGCAGAGCCTCCTTTTGCGCCGCCGCGTTTTTGTCATAGAGGGATTCAAAGCGCTCATGCTGGGTTTTCAGTTGTTGTTCATAGGCTTTCTTGCTGTGGTGGATGCGGTTTTGGTATTGCTCATTCAGGCCCTGCTCGCGGGAGCTCCATTCTTCGCGTTGTTTTTCGAAATTCTTTTCGTATTCCTTTTCCTGGCGCTGGTAGCGCTTTTCCTGGGTTTCTTTGTGCTCGGCGATGGTCTTCTGGCCGTGGGTGTGGACCTTCTCGTAGTCCTTTTCCAGATTGGCGCGAAGCTTTTCCTGGGCGTTGTGGCCTTTTTCCAGTTCGTGCTTTACGGAATTCTCGTTGTCCTTCCTGACGGCGCTCAGGCGTTTTTCCGTGAAGGAGCGGGTTTGCGAGAGTTCATCTTTGAATTTATCTTTGACGTTTTTGATTTCCTGGTGCGCGTCCTCGCGGACTTTTTCAATCCTCTGGTTTTGCGCTTCTTCAATTTCTGAGATTTTTTCCTGCGTGTTTTCGCGCGTCGCCTCCAGCTCCGCGCGGCGCTTGGTTTGGTTTTCGGCGATCTTGCGGCGGTAAGTGGTTTCAATATCACTGAGCTGGGCTTCGTTGCGGGTGACAAGCTTTTTGCGGGATTCACCGAGGGCTTCGAGGCTCTCCCCCTGCTTTTGCCGGATGTGATTGATGGCTGCCGCGCCTTCCTCCCGCGTTTCTTCTTTGCGCTGGTTGTAGTAGTCCTTCAGGTCGTCCAGTTCTTCTTCCTGCTGGCGGGTGTATTTCTTCTTTTTTTGCGCATACTCAGCCTGAAGATCGCTCAGGTCATTTTGCTGGGCGTGGCGGGTTTTGGCGGACTCTACCGACATGAACGCATCTCCTTCCTGGAAAAGTCGTTACTGTCTTAGAATATCAAATTTTCGCGAAAGCCCCTAAGGATTCGCCGGGGCAACTGGGCCTTCGTTTTGTTGGCTGGGGTTTTCTTCCGCGGCCGCTTTCTTGCGGGGGCTGGGACAGGGGGGGATCCAAGGTCCCGTGCGCCCGTAACAGCGCCAGGTATCGATGTATTGAACGATTTCATTGGCTTGGACCGGGTAGTAGAAGGGGTATTGCAGGGGATCCAAAGTGCTGTCCACAAGGCGAAAGTCTTGGGTTTGGGTGTTGGTGATCTTCAGCGTAAACATGCGGTACTCCGCCCGGCTGAAGGGGGGCCAACTCAGTAATAAAATCAGAAGAGTCCAAAGCTGTCTCATCAGATTCTATTTTAAAGGGGGATTCGGGCGTCTTCATTAAATATCGGATATCATTGCAAAATAAGACTCCAGAAGTTGGACGTTTTTTCGGTAAATAAACGTCCCGGCTCCTCAACCCGCCCCAAAGTGTTCAGGTTTTTTGCAATTTGCCTAGTGGGCAAGATCATGATTGGCGCGCACGGTGCTTTCCACGATATGGAAGTAGGCCCGAACCACCATTTCATAGGACTCTTGGTCCAAGGACTTCAGATAAGCCACTTTCTCTATGTAGGTGCGCTTGGCAATCAACTCGGTCATGACGTCTTGGACCTTCTTCATTTTATTGAAGTCGTAAAAATCCTTGTCGTCTTTCACTTCCCTCAAGACGTCAGCGATAGACTTGTTGTCAAAGAGGACGTGCACGCCCATAGCTGAATATGAAAGAAGTGCTTCCATGCGCTCCAAACTTTTTTCCTCGATAATTGACAAAACCCGCCTCCTTGCGATGGTCTTACACTCAAATGGTGAAGAAGATTGTTTTTTCTTGCAAGGCAAAAAATTCTAGGCTTGACGGTGTTTGTCATAGGGGATTTTTTTAATCTTGTTGTCATGGTCGAGTATATTAATAATACCTGCAGAGTGAGGGAGCATGGCTAAAGTGAAATCCAAAACGAAAGCTCGCGGTCAAAAGAAATCCGCCAACGAGAAAGAATACATCGTGATTGATGAAACCCAAGGATTGATCTTTGAGAACGAAGAGGATTTGTTTGGTTATTTCCAGAGCAGCATCAACGCCCTCGAAGAGGAATACCAGTCCCTCCGATCCGCGGAGGATTTCACCGACGAGGAGCAGCTAAGCCTGGAAAGCTATCTGGAGAGCACCCTGGATGAGCCCGATGAGATCTGGCAAGACACCCAGACCCTGGACGAAGTGACAATTCATCACTTTATCCGCTCCTTTGAGAGCGGCAATCAAGTCTTTCACTATGTCGCGACGGCTTACGTGACTTCGGATGAGTCTTACCCCAGCTTCGTGTTTATTCACTTCCCCACCAAGGACCTGCGCCTGTTGCAAAACTACCAGCGGGGGGAGCTGGTTTACGACAAAAAATACGAGTATGTGCGCGAAGGGGCTATTGAGGGGGATGCCCTCGGCGAAGGGGATCCTCTGGCGATGGGGCTTTACACCTCCATGATGAAACTTCGCAGCGAAAAGGACATTGAGCAAAGCCAGTTCAAAGATTTTCAAAACCTGCGGGAAGACACCATTGAAAGCGCCGATGAGATCTGGCGCAAAAACGATCTGGAAGGGAATGTGCTTGTGACTTTTATCAAGGAATTCCCGGACCATGAGGTGAAGGATCTCACCTATGTCGTGATCACCCAGGAAGACGCCAACAGCAACGTGCACTCCCTGCTGTTTTCATTTCCCACCACGGACTCGACCTTAGTGGATCGCTACCGTCAAGGGGAGAATCTCCAGGCCGAGGAAGTGGTTCAGGAGAGTTCTCACTAGAAGCAAAATGTCGTGGCCATGGACTGGTACTGGGCCGCGGTCCAAGCCTGGTCTCCCATTCCGGCAAAGGGATGCAGGGCCTGCAATTGGCTGGCGCGGGGGGCGCCGCCCTCCAGGGCATAGTCCGAGGGGCTGGCCGAGAAGGCCGGCATCAGCATATCCATATTGAGAATGTTGCTGTTATCCGATCTTTTGTACATGGCCACCTTCAAAACATCGAAGCTGCCTTGAGGGTCGCGGATATCAATGACCAAACGCACGTATTGCAAAAAGGTGCTCACGCTCGACATGCCTGAGCGGGAGGCGATGTCAGCGACTTGGCCCCAGTAAATCACCGGCGAGAAGGACGTTAGAATCTGCCCATCCAGGGTTTCAAAGCGGGCTTGGGTGGGGACCGGGTCCAAATAAACCTGCCCCGAGGTGTTGGCTTGCCAGCGGAAGAACTGAATGTAGTCTCCGCTTTCAAAGCTCGCGGGCATTTCCGTGAATTTTAATTTCAAGTAATCCGGGCGCAGGTGGTTGGCTGTGTCGGTGTAGACCATCAATTTAGCCGTGAGTCCTGCTTGCGATTTCTGGTTGCAGTAAAGCAGGCTGCCGGAGCTTGAGGAGGTGGTGTTGCCGGGGGCTGCAATGATGCGGCTGGAGCTATCCATACTGCCTTGGGACTTCTTTTGCGCTCCACAGGCGCTGAGCAGAGCCAGCACGGTGAGAAGAAGCGCGGCTTTCAGAGTTTGTTGGGTTGTGTTTTGGTAGTCCATAAATCCCCTTCCAGGTAAAAAGGCTCGATACAGATTCAGAGAGCAACGCCAGTGCCAGCGTGTCACCTTGAGACAGGCGTTTTCCCAGGGAGTTTCGGGGGCTTGGCAGGGGAGAGCGCGGCGCATTTTGAGACGTTTCGAAGCGAGGCACTGGGGTTCAGGCGGAGTGACGATTTTGGCCGGCGGGCGGGCTGCGGGGGCGGGGGGTGAGGGCGGGGGGCGACTGAGGGTGGAGTTACCACCGATGCGGTGACTGTGAGCGAAGTTACTACGGTGACGGGGACTGTGACTGATACTAAGAGTAGGGTTACCACCGATGCGGTGGCGGTGACTGAGGAGG